>Ga0308411_10000330_pt1 | contig 31016 bp, 30 predicted proteins | sample HotsprottomLayer_2_FD_203530 | JGI IMG/M metagenome (GOLD analysis project Ga0308411, IMG submission 203530) | Hot spring phototrophic mat microbial communities from Octopus Spring, Yellowstone National Park, Wyoming, United States -... | ecosystem: Environmental > Aquatic > Thermal springs >... | reverse complement strand
GGTCGGGGGTGGAGCCGCATAGGTTTTGTATAACCTCTATGTATAAATATTCACCAGCCACCACAGGGCCCCAACAGCCCTCTGAAGAATCTTTGCAATTTATGGGTCCTTCTATGGTCTCCACACCACCTGAGCCATAAACATAAACCTTATAGGAGGGATCCAGTGGAAACTTACTGAAGTGTGGTCTTATAGATAGTGCACCTGGTGAGTGGAGCACAATCCTCCAGTTGTAGATGCCATTGTCACCTTTGAAGACCCTCCACTGTGCCTTCTCAAAGCCATTAACCGCTCTATGTAACCCAATTTGTAGGCCCTTTTTTCTTGACCCTCTGATCTTACCCGCTGCTATCTCCTTTTCGTAGTCTAATGGGACGAGAGAAACCGTTTCAGAGGCCTCTATAGGGGTGTTTAATCTCAAGACCTTGGCAGCATCTTCTTTGTCCTTTTTTATTGCTGATTCATGACTACCAGCCTTACCGAATGGTGCTACTATAGACTGTGCCTCAAAGACCTCACTGCCAAAGGCTGTCTGGTGCACCAAAAGCGACATCAAAATAGAGATCATGACTAATAGGATGTTGAGCTTCATAACTATTTCTCCTTTGGGATTAAGATGCGCACCTCCACGCATCGGCCCTATTTGTGTTACCCTCTATGGGGTCTACTTTTTTCATAAAAATTTCTGATGTCACAGAGATTCGTGTATCATCAGAACAATAGCCTGTGGTCATTGAGTATCTCCTTTGCAAGGGCAATATAGGCCTGAGCCCCTGAAGAATTTGGAGAGTATAACACTGCTGGTTTTCCATGACTGGGCGCCTCTGCAAGGACGATGTTTCGCGGTATTACCGTATCATAGACCTTAGACCTAAAGACCCTGCGGATATCCTCAGAGACCTGTCTTGAAAGGGCAAGGTGTCTGTTATACATCGTAAGCAGTATCCCCTCCATGTCAAGGGTCTCATTGAAACCTCCCCTTATCCTCCAGAGCAACTTAATAAGCAGACTAAGGCCCTCCATAGCGAAGTATTCACATTGCACAGGCACAAGTACAGATTCCGAAGCCACTAAGGCGTTTAGAGTCAATAGCCCAAAAGATGGTGGACAGTCTATAAAGATGTATCGTGAATTGTCTTTGACCCGAGTAAGCAGGTTGTGGAGGGTCCTTTCACGACTATCAGACCTCTCAAGGAGCTCAATCTCTGCGGCAAAGAGGTCCATTGATGCAGGTAGCACAAAGAGATTGGGGATCTCAGAGGGGACAATTGCATCCTCAATACCGATTTTGCCTGTGTAAACCTCATAGAGCCCCCTCTTGAGGTGCTCTTTTTTGATCCCAAGCCCGCTTGTGAGATTACCCTGAGGATCTGAGTCAATGACCAGTACATTCTCCCCTGATAGTGCAAGGGAGGCAGATAGGTTTAGTGCCGTTGTAGTCTTGCCCACCCCTCCTTTCTGGTTAGTTATTGCGATTACCTTACCCACTATTGAGCATCTTCATTTTTTGTTTCTATGTTGTACTTCTTGATCTTGTAGCCCATCTGACGGGGGGTTATGCCAAGCATCCTTGAGGCCCTTGATTGCACCCAGCCACAGTGTTGCAGGGCTGATATGATGCGGGTCTTTTCAATCTCCTCAATCGTCATTGGTAAGGCCTCTCTGTTAAAGCCCTTGTATTTGCTTTTTAGATATTGCTCTCTTATGCCAAGAGGGAGGTCCTCTGTCTCTATGGTCTTTCCTTTTGCCATAACCACGAGCCGCTCAATCGTATTTTCCAGTTCCCTTACATTGCCCGGCCATTCATAGGAGGTTAATAGACTCAAGGCATCCTTTGAAAGTGTGGTCTCTTTTTTGTTTTCCTTATTAAACCTCCTTAAAAAGTGTTCTATCAGGATTGGTATGTCTTCTCTTCTGTCTCGTAGAGATGGCAAAAAGATCGGTATCACATTTAGTCTGTAATAGAGGTCCTCACGAAAGAGGCCCTCAGAGACAAGTTTCTCAAGGTCCCTACTGGTGGCAGCAAGGAGTCTCACATCCACCTTGATTGACTTCTGTCCACCCACTCGCTCAAATTCTCTCTCCTGCAATACCCGTAGGAGCTTTGGTTGGAGGGTTAAGGGCAGATCGCCAATCTCGTCTAAAAAAATGGTCCCTCCATGGGCCAATTCAAATCTCCCCTTCCTTAAACTTGTAGCACCTGTAAAGGCACCCTTTTCATGGCCAAAGAGTTCAGACTCAAGTAAACCCTCAGGTATAGAGGCACAGTTAAACTTGACAAAGGGCCCCTTTGCCCTTTGACTCATGTAGTGTATAGCCTTTGCTACAAGCTCCTTGCCAGTACCACTTTCTCCCATGAGGAGCACATTTGCCTTTGAGGGGGCCACACGATGAATGGCCTCAAAGACCTCCTGCATCTTGTCGGAATTTCCAATTAGGTTTTGCACATGGTATCTGCCCCTTAGTTGTTGTCTGAGTTCTTCCTTTTCCTCATTAAAGGTCTGACGCTCTAATTCTAACTGTTGGTTAAGCTTTATGGAATGGGCAATCAGAGAGGCTATTATCTTCAATAAACGGAGGTCTTCCTCAAAGGACTTACCCTTTTGGCCAAGGGTCTTATCAACGCTCAGCACACCGAGGACCTCACTTTTGAACTTGATCGGGACACATAAAAAGGCAATATCGCCCCCCTTTTTTATCCTATTTCTTGCCCCTGTCTTATTCAAAAAGTAGGGTTCATTAACTATGTTTGGGACGACTATGGGAGAGCCATGCCTTGCCACCTTTCCTATAATGCCCTCACCTAACTTATACCTGCCCCTCTTTATCTCTTCTTCAGACATGCCATAGGCAGAGACGATCTTTACCTCCTGGTCTTCCCTTAGGGCAACAGTCCCCCTATTCATATCAAGATATTCGGCGAGGATCTTCATAACACCCCTAAGGTTAGTTTGAAGATTCAAAGAGGAACTAAGGATCTTGCTTATCTCATATAGTGCAGTTAGTTCAAAGGTATTACGAAGAGCTTTACCCATAGGATAGTAGAGTTTAAAACAGCCCCTACAAAATTGTAAAGACTAACTACAGTTTGGTCTTCAACCAGAAATTATAGTTGATTATAGTAGAACTCGCCTTGAGCCTTCAGTCAAAAATTGCAGTGCTCTTCTTCCTTTAGGAGCAACTCTTCGTACTCCCTGAGGAGGTTAAGGGATTGAAGGGCGGCCTCCTCGTCTATCTTCTGTAGGGCAAAACCTGCATGGACAAGCACATACTCGCCCACTCTGGCCTCCTCAGGCAAGAGCATGAGGCTAACATCCCTTCTTGCCCCATAGACATCAACGGTGGCCATTAAGTTATCAATGCTTATTATCTTTGAGGGAATTGCAAGACACATCTGTGACCCATCTCCTCTATCTCCTTTATTGTGGTCTCTATAAGTTCTTGAAACCTTGCCTTTAAGGTACTACTGAGGTTGAGGGAGAATTCTATTGACTCGGGCTGGATACCCACAAGGGTAATCCTTTTAGGGCTCTTGCCCAGTAGTTTTAGGGACGATAAGATATCGCTCAGGCCAATGTGATGTACCGTCAATTTGGTATTGATCTGAGCAGGGACCTCATCGTCCCTTAGGAGGCCTATATAGCCTGGTTCTTTACCAAAATTTACTGCATCCACTATTACTACTGCGTCTCTCTGTTCAAAGTATGAAAGGAGGTCGAGGCCCAGTGTTCCGCCATCTACTACCTCTACAGGGGGCTCAAAGGAATACCTTTGTCTTATGGCGTTTATTGCTTGGACCCCGATACCTTCATCACCCATAATTAGATTACCAAGACCTATTAAGAGCGTTTTCAATGCCTGCCCTGAAAGTCCTTATAACCATTAAATATTGAAAAGATGAGACCGTTCTTTTCAATTATGTGATTATGTACTGAGATATACACATGTATTATGACAAAGACCGCAATGAGCCACATAATCACATGGTGTATAAAACGGACCATACCCTGACCGAGCACAGGTATCAGCCACCCTCCAAGTGCTGTCCATATCGCCCCTCCTGAATGGCTCTGTGAGTAAAGGGCAAAACCTGTCATTATCTCTACCACAAATAGTATAAAGAGGAAGAAGTAGGTGAGCCCTGCAAGCCCTGTATGTCCGGGCGAGTGGGGCAGCTCCTTTTTCATAAAACCATAAAAGAGGGCGGTATCAATCAGGTTTTTCCATCTATCACCACTTACAGGGATAAACTGGTCAAGTCGGGCATAACTGTTGCCCACAAACCACCAGTAAACCCTCACAATCAGGCTTGCTATAAACAGATAGGCAAAGAGAAAGTGCAAGAACCTCATCTTGCCCATGAGCATTGAGTGTTCGTCAGCACCCTGTGCATAAGGATCACCTATATACAGTCCGGTGATTGAGAGGGCAAGGATGCTCAACACATTTACCCAGTGCGTTACCCTTACAGGCACTTCCCAGATATATTCTCGCGCCATTTTGTAGCCTCCTTATTTTGCCCTAACCTTGATTAACTCGTTACCTTCCTTGTCAACAATGTGTATTGCACAGGCCATGCATGGATCAAAGGAATGTATTGTCCGCAGTATCTCAATAGGCTTCTTTGGGTCGGCCACAGGCGTCCCAATAAGCGACTCCTCAAAGGGGCCTCTCTGTCCCTTTGCATCCCTCGGGGCCGAGTTCCAACCGCCAGGCACTACACACTGGTAGTTGGCAACCTTTTTGTCTTTGATTACCACCCAGTGGCATAGGGATCCCCTTGGCGCCTCATGGAAACCGTAGCCTTTTGCCTCTTGAGGCCATGTAGAAGGTTCCCACTTCTCTCCGTTGTGGATCTTTAAATCCCCCTTCTTCATGTTTGCTGCAAGTTCGTTTATCCAGATAGGGAGCATCTCAGCGGTCACAAGTGTCTCAATACCCCTTGCAGCGGTGCGACCCAAGGTAGAAAATAGGGCAGCAGGGCCAACACCAAGCTTGCCAAGCACCATATCAACCACTTCCTTAACCCTCTTGTGTCCACTAGCATAGGCCACGAGCATCCTTGAAAGGGGGCCGACCTCTGTGGATAGGCCATCGTATCTTATTGCCTTCACCCAAGAGTACTTCTTTGAGGTCTCAAGAAACTCGTATGGAGGCTTAGGTCCTGTATAGTTTGGTGTTGACTCACCCTCCCACGGATGCTTTGCCTTATTGTCGTCGTCGCTGTACTTGTACCATGCATGTGCCACATCTTCTGTTACTTTCTTGTGATCCACAGGTTCTACCTTGCTGAGGTCACGGTTACGGATAAAGCCTGCTGGTAGCCAACAGTTAGTGGTATTGCTCTTTGTGTCTAGCTGAAACTCGCCATAAGATAGATAGTTGGGCACACCACCGCCAATTGAAGCCCACTCCTTATAAAAGCTTGCCACTGCAAGGAGGTCAGGTATATAGACCTTTGCCACAAAGTCATGGGCCTTTTTTGCCAAATCAAGCATAAACTGTAGCGAGCCTGCATTAATCGCATTCTGGCTATTTGGGTCCACAGGCATTGACATACCGCCTACAAGAAAGGTCTGTGGATGGGGATTCTTTGCACCTAAATAGGCCTGCATCCTTATTACATCTTTTTGCCATTCAAGGGCCTCAAGGTAATGTGCCACTGCCATCAGATTGGCCTCTGGTGGTAACTTATATGCTGGGTGTCCCCAATAACCGTTTGAAAATATGCCAAGCTGACCGCTCTCTACAAGGGCCTTTACCTTGCCCTGAACTGCCTTAAAATAGGTAGGCGAACTGTTTGGCCAATCTGAAATAGTCTGTGCAAGGGCAGCCGTCTTTGCAGGGTCTGCCTTAAGGGCTCCTGTAACATCTACCCAGTCAAGGGCGTGGAGGTGATAAAAATGTATCACATGGTCTTGCACATACTGTATGCCTGAGATGAGGTTCCTTATAATCCTCGCATTTTCAGGGATTGTAATGCCAAGTGCGTTTTCTACAGCTCTCACGGAGCTGGTTGAATGAACCGTTGTTCAGACCCCTCATATACGGGACAGTATGGCCCATACCTCTCTTGGATCCCTATTTTTGACAATCAACTCCAAGCCTCTCCACATGGTTCCAGAGGCCCAGGCATCCTTCACCTTGCCACCATCTATCTCCACTTCTATTCTGAGGTGGCCTTCTATTCTTGTTACTGGGTCTATTGCTATTTTTGCCATGAAGTAAACCTCCTTTTATTGGCGTTTTATTTGTTTTCTTGTTTTCCTTTTGATGTTGAGGCCCTGATGATTGCATGGGCAGCCACACCAGCGGCTGCTGCACCAACTACTGCCACACCGACCTTATCTGCCGTTGCCTGATAGCTTGCACCTGGCACATTAGGCAGCCTGCTATATATTGGCCCAAGTGCATCCCAACTCTGTGGCATTCCACAGGCAAAGCATGGATGACCTGCCATCACAGGCCAACTCGTGCCCTCGTTAAACCTTATGGTCGGGCAATTCATATAGGACTGTGGCCCTTTGCAGCCAACCTCATACAGACACCAGCCAAGCCTGTGTCCTTCATCACCCCACTTTTGGACAAACTGACCAGCGTCAAAGTGTGGCCTCCTCTCACAGTTGTCATGGATCCTCTTGCCATAGGCGAACAGTGGGCGGTGGTTTTTATCAAGGGCAGGGAGAGTGCCAAAGGTAAGGAAATGGACAACGGTAGCCGTTACATTCTCTGGATTTACTGGGCAGCCCGGGAGGTTTACCACAGTGGCAGAAGGCACGGCCTCTTTAAGGCCTACACACTGTGTAGGATTTGGCTTTGCTGCTGCTACACCACCAAAGCTTGCACAGGAGCCCACAGCAAGGGTAGCCATTGCATTGCCACATACCTCTTTTGCAATCTCAAGGGCGGTCCTGCCTGCTATTGTGCAATATACACCACCATCTTTCATAGGGATGGCCCCCTCAACGATTGCAATATACTTGCCCTTGTGGTTTTTGACCACATCGTGAAGCGACTTCTCTGCATTGTGTCCTGATGGCGCCATAATGGTCTCGTGATACTCTAAGGAGATCACATCAAGCACGAGTTGACCGATTGTGGGCCTTGAGGACCTCAGGATCGCTTCAGAGTCACCAGCACAGTCTGAGAGTTCAAGCCACACTACATAGGGCTTCTGTTTCTTCTCAAGGGCCTCTGCGATCTGTGCAGAAAATGCCGATGGGAGCGCCAGGGTTGCCGCCATGGAGGTGCAGAACTTCATGAAGTCCCTTCTTGAGACCCCTCTTCTGAGGAGCGAATCAAAGAGGCTCTCTTCCTTCATAAATCCCTCCTTTAGGATATTACTTTTTGTAACAGTAACTTTAGAACAAAAAAAGTAATATGTCAAGTCCCCAATACCACCCGATTTAGAAATTCTAAAACTGTTCCCTCTCCCTTGTTGGGAGAGAGATAGGGATAGGGTGAATAGTTCACCATAGAGGTTACCCCTCCCCCTCACCCACTCCCGCGATGGGAGGGGGTTTTACTGGGTGAACAATCTTTTATCTCTGTTTTTGGGTCCCTTTTTGTCTTGACAATGGGGAGGATTAGTATAATAAAATGTCTCATCAAATAAGAGGTTGCAATGAAAATTGAAGTAGATAAATGCCTTTTGAAATCTTTGCTAATTTTAGGCTCAGTGATTGAGGCCCGTGATGCATACACGGGTGGTCACACATGGAGGGTTGCGCAATTTTCAGCGAAATTAGCAGAAAGGTTAGGTTTATCAAGGTCAGAGATTTTTGTTACATTCCTCATCAATGAAGACACCTTTGAGGCAGAGTTCAAAAATGAGAAATTGTTTACGGTTCAGCCTGAAATAGACCTTGAACAACTCTCTGAAATAACGAAAAGTGCTCCGTCTAAAATCCAATACTGAAAATCACCCAAAGAAGAAAGGTAGGGTCTGGCTTGCTTCCTTCAATTTTAGGTAAAGGGATCAAAGGTGACCTTTTCTAACGCACCGACAGTCATCGCTGCAGAACTCAAGAAGGGTGATACTGTTATAGTCCTTAGAGACGCCAATGGGAACCCCGTATGGGCAGGCTGGATAAGGTAGTGTCTGTCCTTAAGACACTCAAAAATAATGAGGATTAGCCTGTTGGGGCTAATCCTCACCTTTGTCTTTTTTATTGCTATCTCAGTAGCATAGGCTTCAAGCCTGCCAGGATACAGACTTGCAGTTGCCTTTTGGGAGGAGGGGGTTTTTTAGGGCCTATTATTACAACTATCATGTTCCCCTAAATCCTACGCCTTTTTGATCCTTATGATCATATCCGCATAGGCGCTCTGACCCATGATCGGGCTCAGGGCATTGGGGTCTATCAGATTGTTACAATCAGGTGTATAGTCTTTGCTTTTGTATGCAACACCTAAACCTGGACTAAACCTACCACCTGAGCCAAAGGCTATCTTTACCACACCAGGCCTTATGCCTCCTGAGACAAAGACCTTGCCCTTTGTGGACTTTCCGAGCGGGTTTTCTGCTATCACGAGGTCTCCAGTCTTGAGGCCCAACCTCTTGGCGTCTTCGCTGTTCATCCATATGGTGCCCACCGAAAAGGTGTTTTTCTTGAACCGCCTCTTTACGGTCTTCATAGGGTCATTACCTGCAGGCATGCCTTCTGGGATCTCTGCCTCAAACTCCTCGTTCAATGGTTGCCAGAGACCCTCTGCCTTTATCTCACCCAGCCAAGGTACCATCTGTGTGCCTGTCATGGCGTGGTGGATCCTGCCCGTAATAAGTTGGAATGGATAGTCTTTAGCATACTTCTTATACTCAGGGTTGGTGTAAGGATTCCATACGGTCTCAAACCAGTAGAAGGTCTCAGGGAACTTGTTGAATCCTATCTTTTTAATCCCCTCTGGTGCCTCACCGCCCGCCTTTTCAATCAAGACATTATACTTGGAGTATCTACCCTTTCTGTTGTCTCCATCTTTGTAATCCCAAACAAACTCAATGAGCTTAGAGTCTGTAGGTGGCCATATCTTGTGGGGCTCGTCCTTTGTAGTCCACTTGTAACGATACCAACTCATTGGCCATATAGCAACGCCGTGATTCTTTCTAAGCCAAGCAGGGGTAACCTGTTCACCTACGACCTCTTTTTTCTGGTGATCTATCTTCACATTGCCCTTTTCAAGGGACTCAGGGGTTCCCCTAAGTATATAGCCTTCTGGATACTGCGGATAGGGTAGGGGGGTGCCAATGTTGGGTTTGCCTGGTGTGCCGAGGATGAGGTCAGTTGCAAAGGTGTCTTCGTCTTTGTACCTCTCCCAGAAGTCGCCAGGCTTTATGTCCTTGTCGCCAAGGTCATAGAGCTTCTTTGCAATTAGGTTCATGATCTCTGTTGGGTTCTTGGACTCGTGCATGGGCTTAATGACCGCATCTCTTAAGTAGCCTAAGGGCATTGGGGGATAGATGTCAGACCAGCTTACCCTCTCGGCGTAGCTTGCCTCGGGCAGTATCACATCGGCATAAAGTGCACTCTCAAGGTTAAGGGTGTCTATGAAGACCGAGAGTTCCAACTTGTAGTTGCCCTTTGTATCCTTAGCAGTCATTGCCTCGCGCCATTTCCATGTGGCAGAGCCGCTGATAACGCTGTTACCAGTCCTCAAGATATAGGCCTTAATAGGATATTTATACCCTCTGAAGGGGCCGTATCTGATCTGAACCTCCTTGCCCTCAAAGAACTCTGGATAGTCACCTACCACATCGTCCCATGCCGCAGGATACTTACTGCCATAATGGTCTTTGTTTAGCTCAGACTGCTTGCCCTCTACCTCTTTGCCATCAATAGTGCGTTTAACAACCCTGTCAAGGAAGTTTTTGTTCTCTACCCATGAAAAGAGCCTTCCCTTGCCTCCTTTACTCCACTTCATTATCTCGGTGTCAATGATGCCGCCTGGTGCGTCAAAGTTGCCTGTAATTACATTTAAAGCAACGCCGAGGATAGAGCCACAATAGCCATTGTAGTGGTGGCCTGGAGACTGCATGCCCCATACAAGGGCTGCTGGTTTGGTTATCCCGAAGGTGTGGGCTAATTCAATAATATCATCCTTTGATATGCCTGCCCTCTCTGCGGCCCATTCAACGCTGAAGTAGTCAAGGCCATTAATAGGGTCTTTCTTATTCCACCAGGACTTAAAGGCCTTCTCAAAGTCGTCCCAACCTTTTGAGTATTTCTTAAAACCCCAGTCAATGTATTTCTTTTTAGGGTCGTTCTGATTGTCGTTTTCAAGGATGTATCTGAGCATGGCGGCAAATATGTCGTTGTCTGTGCCCGGTCTTGGTGCCACCCACTTGTCTGCAAGTGATGCGGTGTTTGAGTAGCTCGGGTCTATCACAAAGAACTTGCAACCGTTTTCAACCCTTGCCCCTACGGTGCCCCTGTTTTCATACATAATCCTTGTTGCTACAAATGGATTCCATCCGCAGTAGATAATTAGTTTTGTCTTATAGGACATGTCCTTCTTGAGGCTACCATCGGGTTGTCTAACATAGACAGGCCTCATTATATCGGGCTCCCAACGCTTCCCACCAACTATCAATTTTGGACCATGTCTCCTTGGAGTGTCGCATATAGAACCGTGTTCTACAACATTGGGCGTGCCGTAGGCAAAAAACAAACGCCAGTACTGGTCCCTATCTGTAACATCTCCCGTGTCCATAATAACGGACTCAGGTCCATACTTTTTCTTGATCTCAATAAGCTTTTTTCCAATGTAGTCAATCGCCTCATTCCAAGATACCCTTTTAAACTTGCCTGACCCTCTTTCTCCGGTTCTAATCATTGGGTATTTGAGCCTATCAGGGGAGTATATGAGCTGGATACCAGAGGCGCCCTTTGCACAGACAATACCATCATTAAAGGGCACATGGGGATTGCCATATATCTTGTGCACCTTCCCGTCCTTTACCCAAAACTCAAGCCCACACTCGCTTGGGCACATGCAGTCTGCACTATACTTTACCTCGTATTGTCCCATTGCCTTCTCTACTGCCTCTGCCTCAGCTGGGGACAAGTGTTTAAGAGACATAAGTCCGCTCTTTTGAAGTGCAGCAAGACCACCTAAGACACCAGCATATTTCAGTAGTGACCGTCTCGTAATCTCCATAGATGTGCCTCCTATATGTTTATATTGCCATCAGCGGCCCTAAAGACCTCTTTCTCAGGTGCTAAGATAAATACCAGAGGTTTTGTGCCGTATTCTGGATGCCATACATCAGGTTTTAGGGCCTTGACTGCCTTAGATATCTCACTGTTTTGGTCGTTCAGATCACCAAAGACCCTTGCCCTTCCCATACAGTTACGCACGCAGGCTGGCTCTTCAATGCCTGCTGCAAGTCTGTGGCTACAGAAATCACACTTATCTACAACCCTTAGGTCCTTCGCCTCCTTGCCCCTTACCTCTTTGACATCCTTTGCGTACTTTGCAGGGTCGTTCTTGACAACGATATAAGGGTGGAGATACCTTGCCCCGTAAGGACATGCAGACACACACCTACCGCAGCCAATACATAAGTCTCTGTTTACCATTACCACACCATTTTTGTCCTTGTAAGTTGCCTTTGTGGGACAGGGCAACACGCAGGGTGCCTCGTCGCATTGGTTGCAGATCTTTGGGAAATAATATCGCTTAGGTTTAGGAAAATCGCCCACATCGGCAATATCCACCTTTGACCTGAAGTTCCCCAATGGCGCCTTGTTTTCCATCTTGCAGCTCACCTGACAGGATGTGCAGCCTACGCACTTTCTCAGGTCAACAAGCAATGCATACTTCTTTGCCATAAGAACCCTCCTTCATTTAGGTAATTAGAATAGACAAGAGCCAGCAATAGCCATGCCTGTTTTATTTCATTGAATTACTAAGAAATTATATTGCCCAACTTGTCCAATTCTTGAACATGTGTGCAAAGATTGAACAGTTATAAGACTTCAGTTGGATAAATTAAAAAGGCACATCACGAATCTCGCTGCAAAAGGTTTTAACACCGAGATTAGCAGGACAATCTTGACCTCCCTGAAAATCAGTTTTATGACTGTAATTTTTGCTGAGCCATACTTATAAGTGTCCTCTTTAGGCAGTCTTTTGAAATGGGGTTAGGAGACTCTGCTTATCAGATTTGGTTTGACAAAAAAATTGTTTTAAATATACACTCCCAAATTAAAATAATAAGGAGGATAAATTGTTAAGGTCTGTGGAAGATATCTCCTCAACTAAGAAGCGTCTCCTTATTGAGATACCTGCCGAAGAAATAGAGAGAGAGATGCAAAAGGCCTATAGTTTGGCACAGGCAGAGGCAAGGATACCTGGTTTTAGGCCTGGCAAGGTCCCAATAGGCCTAATTGTCAAGAGGTTCGGTGATGCTATATTGGCTGAGGTGCTTGAGAGGATTGTGCCAGAGGCCTACAAGCAGTCAATCAAGGAGTCAGGTCTTGTCCCCGTGTCGCCACCCGAGTTAGAGGAGGAAATTGAATACAAAAAAAACTCACCAATTACAATGAAGGTAAGGCTTGATGTAAGACCTGAGGTAGAACCTCTGAATTACAAGGGGATTGAGATTGAGGAGGTGCCTGTGGTTGTGACCGAAGAAGATGTCCAGAGGGTCCTTGAGGCCGTTGCCAATGATAAGGCTAACTACGAGATAGCAGAGGATGAGGTCCGTGAAGGAGACCTTGTAACCTTTGATTGTTATTCTCAAAGTGGGCAGAAGAGGGATGTTGTAATTAAGGTAGGCCCTTTAAGCCCATTTCCAGAGGATTTCAACAGGGCCTTTGTTGGTAAGACTGTCAACGATACCTTTGAGGTGGAGGCGGATTTTACAGACAGGTCCGATCTACAACTCAATGGCCTAAAAGGCACACTCTCAATTACGATTACTTCTGTAAAAAGGCTTGTAGCCCCACCCATAGACGATGAGTTTGCAAAGGATGTAGGGTTTGAGAACATGGAAAAACTTAGAGAAAGGACAAGGGAGATACTAAGGATAACGAGGACAAATGAGGCCAATAATGAGAAGATTGGCCAGATTTTGGAAAGGCTAGATGAGACCCATGACTTTGAACTCCCTGAGAGCCTTCTTGAAAACGAGCTGGTCTCGTTGATTGATGAGTATAAGGCTACAGAAAAAGAGACCAGAAGCGAGGAAGAGCTGAGAAGGGAATTGCTTCCATTGGCTAAGAAGAATGTCAAAATCTGGATACTCCTTGACTTGATTGGTAAACAAGAGGGTATTGAGGTAACAAAGGAGGAAGTGGAGAGAGAACTCTACAGCACTGCAAGTCAGTTTAATGTGGCACCTGAGGATTTGCTAAGGTATTATATGGAAAAAGATGGCTCATTGATACGGATACACAATAGGGTTTATACAAAAAGTGTGTTTAAAAGGCTGCTTGATTGTGCAGTTATTAAAAACTCCGATAACCTCATCTCAGAGGATCTTCAGAAGGAGGCACAATGAGTATAGTTCCGATAGTTATAGAACAGACTGGTCGTACAGAAAGGGCCTATGATATTTATTCAAGGCTATTAAAGGACAGGATTATCTTTATTGGCACTGCCATTGACGACAATGTAGCCAATGTGGTGGTTGCACAACTGCTATTTTTGCAGACCGAAGACCCTGATAAGGATATCCATATGTATATCAATTCGCCTGGTGGCTCAGTTACTGCGGGGCTCGCTATTTATGATACCATGCAGTACCTCAAGCCCTCTATTGCAACCTACTGTATTGGACAGGCTGCCAGTTTTGGCGCCTTGCTACTTGCTGCAGGCACAAGAGGCAAGAGGTTTGCTCTGCCCCATTCCCGTGTAATGATACACCAACCAATGGGGGGGTTCTATGGACAGGCCACAGACATTGAGATCCATGCACGAGAGATATTGAAGATAAAAGAGACGCTCAATAATATCATGGCAAAACATACCGGTCAGCCCATTGAGAGGATACAGGCCGATGCAGAGAGGGACTTTTTCATGTCTAGTGAGGAGGCAAAGTCCTATGGGATTATTGATGATGTTATAACCACGATTAAAGACAGCAAAAGTAAATCTAACTAATTGGAGGTTTCTTGTGCCAAGAAAGGTTTCAGAGATAGTGCTTAGATGCTCCTTCTGCGATAAGGAACAGAGGGATGTAAAAAAACTCATAGCTGGTCCAGGGGTGTATATATGTGATGAATGTGTGAATCTCTGTAACGATATACTGATGGAGGAAGTCAACTTTCAGGCCAAAAAGGCCTTTAATAAACTCCCCTCTCCCAAAGAGATACACGATTTTTTGAATGACTATGTTATAGGGCAGGAGAGGGCCAAAAAGATACTTTCGGTGGCGGTGCACAACCATTACAAGAGGATAAACTTCAATGCCAAGTCTGATGTAGAGCTCCAAAAGAGCAATATACTCCTCATTGGTCCTACAGGCACAGGCAAGACACTACTTGCCCAGACCCTTGCAAGGATGCTTGATGTGCCCTTTACCATTGCCGATGCAACCACACTCACAGAGGCAGGTTATGTGGGTGAAGATGTGGAGAATGTGCTGGTAAAGCTGCTTCAGGCCGCCGACTATGATACCGAAAAGGCTCAACGAGGGATTATATATATAGACGAGATTGATAAGATAAGCAGAAAGGCAGACAGCCCCTCTATTACGAGGGATGTCTCTGGTGAGGGTGTGCAACAGGCCTTGTTAAAGATCATTGAGGGTACTGTAGCCAATATACCACCACAGGGGGGCAGGAAACATCCCCATCAGGAATATATACAGATGGATACAAAGAACATCCTCTTTATATGTGGTGGGGCTTTTGTAGGTCTTGAGGCGATTATTGAAAAGAGGATCGGAAGGTCCACTATTGGCTTTGGACAGGACCTTCGTGGATCAAAGGAGCAAAGGAGAGAGAAGATCCTTAAACAGGTAGAACCAGAGGATCTGATAAAATACGGCCTAATCCCTGAGTTTGTAGGCAGGATGCCTGTGATTGCGACCCTTGAGGACCTTGATGAACAGGCTCTGATTAAGATATTGACAGAGCCAAAGAATGCCCTAATAAAGCAGTATCAGAAGCTCCTTTCCTTTGACAAGGTGAATCTCAAGTTTACTGAACCAGCCATTGAGGCTATTGCAAAGAAGGCCATGAGTAGGAAGGCAGGTGCCCGTGGTTTAAGGGCAATACTTGAGGAGATCATGCTTGATGTTATGTATGATGTGCCCTCAAAGGCAGGCATAGTGGAATGCATAATAAATGAGGATACAGTAAGCAATAACGAAAAGCCCCTGCTTATATATGAACAAAAGGCCGAGTCGGCATAAAAAAGTATTCTAATTGTCTCGTTTTTTTCGTTGGTTTGAAAAAAACCTATGTAACCTTCAGACCTACAACGCCTATTAGGATAAGTGCTATAAAGAGCAGCTTTGATAATTTAAGGGGTTCGTCAAGAAAGGCTATTGTGATGAGATTGCTGCCTGCTATTGCTAAACCCACCCAGATTGCATAGGCAGTTCCAGTAGGGATTGCCCTCATGGCCTGAGAGAGAAAGAAGGCCGCCCCAAGGCCACAGCAGGCATAAAAGATTATGGGGGTAAATCTCGTAAAGCCCTCTGTGGCCTTGAGGCTAAAGACCCATCCTATTTCAAAGGCACTGGCTAATATAAGAAAGACCCAGTGCATTGCTAAGACACAGAAACAGTAGAGTTGACCCTCCTGAGTTTCTGCATAACTGGTATCTCACTAGGATATATCCGCTTTATACCATCACCTAAGGAATGTTCAATGTCTCTAAGGTTTCTAATGAGCTGGTGCATACCCATTATCTCCACTGAGGCTGCCTGATCTGTGCCCCACATCGCCCTATCAAGTGTTATGTGTCTTTCTATAAAGGATGCGCCAATAGCCACTGCACCGAGGGTAGGTGCAAGCCCTACCTCGTGTCCAGAGTAGCCAATTGGGACGGTAGGATAGAGTTCCATTAGGGTCTGGATCATCCTAAGATTCAGCTCATTGATATTGCATGGATAGGCAGAGGTTGAGTGGGCAATCAGTAGGTCTATGACACCTACCTTGTTTACCGCCTCTTCAATATCCTGAAGTGTTGACATCCCAGTAGATATCATCAAAGGCCTGCCTGTGTGTCTGGCTGCCTTCAGTAGGTCGTGGTCCGTAAGGGCTGCTGATGGGAGCTTATGCATAGGGGGCTCAAACTGTTCAATAAAATTCAGTGCCTCCTCATCCCAGCAGGATGCAAACCAGTCAATGCCCTTCTGCTTACAGTAGGCATCTATCTCTTCATACTCCTTAAGACCAAACTCCATCCTATGCCTGTAGTCAATGTAGGTCATCCTCCCCCAAGGGGTGTCTCGTTCAATATACCACTGGTCTTTGGGAACGCAGAGCTCTGGTGTCCTTTTCTGAAACTTCACGGCATCACAACCCGCAAACACCGCACCATCAATCATCTTTTTGGCGATCTCAAGAGAACCGTTATGGTTTATGCCTATCTCGGCTATTACATACACCGGCTCTCCATATCCTATTATCCTCTTACCAACCCTTACCTGTCTTTTCACCTTTTCCCTCCTTTTTTGCACAAATTATCAATTCTGCAAACTCCCTAAAGGCACCAAAACCGCCTTTATTACTGCAAACATAGTCGCAATAGCCTAAAAGGACCTCGTAGGCATCGGCAGGGCAGGCCCTAAGACCCACCTCTGCCATGGCCTCTATATCATTGAGGTCATCGCCTATGTAGGCTACCTCTTCGGGTGATAGCCCCCTTTTTTGTATAATTGCCCTGACTGTAGGTAATTTGTCTCTGATACCCAAATGGTATTCTGTGATACCAAGTTTTTCAGCCCTCTTCTTTATTGAGGGTGAGTCTTCGCCTGATAGGAGTATGGTTTCCACATCAGCCAATAGCCTAAGCCTCTCAATCCCCATACCGTCTCTTAGAGAAAACCTACGCAGGGCATCGCCCTTTTCGTCATAGTAAACCCCTGTGTCGGTGAGCACACCATCTACATCGCTTATGAGGAGCTTTATCTTAGAGGCCCTATAAAAGACATCTCGGCTGACAATGTTCATATTGCAGTCCACCCACCATCTACGATCAGGTTTGCCCCTGTCATATAGCTGGAAGCATCTGAGGCAAGAAAGACTATGGCCCCCCTATACTCATGAGGCCTTGCCATCCTATTGAGTATTGTCCTTGCTGAATAACGCCCCACAAAGGTGTCATCCTGTCCATTTTCAACCCCTCCAGGTGAAAGGCAGTTGACCCTTACGCCCCTTTGACCCCAATAGGCAGCAAGATACCTTGTAAAGGCAATAACTGCACCCTTTGTAGTTGGATAGACTGGTGATTTGTAGAAGAGTTGTTTGCCCCTTTCATCGCAGTAAAGTCTCTGGTCAGGGGCAACTACGCCATAGGTGGAGGCAATATTTATTATGCTACCGTATCCCTTTTGGGCCATATGGCTGCCAATGGTTTGAGAGCACAAAAACATGCCTGTGAGGTTTACATCAAGACTCCGTTGCCACCACTCAAGGGGATAGTTTTCAAAGGCGGTCATTTTAATGGCCTCGCTATTGCTGCAAAACTTGTCGTCTATGGCTGCGTTGTTGACAAGTATATCTACGGTGCCGAAGATGTGGAGTATCTTCTCAAAGGCATTCTTTATGGAATCCTTTGAGGATATGTCCATCTGAAAGGCCATACCCGGTGTAGTGATGTTGTAAATGGCCTTTGCAGCCTTATCGTAATCAATGTCACAGGCAGCCACCGATGCGCCTGCCTCAGAGAGGGCAATGACATGTTCAGTACCAAGTAGTCCGCCTGCCCCTGTTACTAATGCAACCTTACCCTTTAGTGAAAAGGGGTCCATTAATTGGTTCTCCTCATAACCATTGATGGGCTTTGCACTATAGTCTTTCTGAAGACTGGTTGGAGGGGTTCGCCAAGGAGTCTTTCTGCGACAGTCCCGGTGTCAACTGCCTCTTTTAGCTCCGACAAGACCGATCTATAGGCCTTAAGGGTGTAGTCAATGTCTTCATCCTTATGGGAGTAAGAGAGATTGTGAAAGCCAGACCACAGGATGCCCTTTTTGATGAGTAGCTGCTGCATCAGACTCTTGAGATAAAGCGGATCGCCCGCACTGCTATCAAAGGTGACCATAGTCCTACAGCCCGCACCTATGCATCTTGTGTAGGGCATATCTAAGGCATCGGCAATGTCGTTGTATCCGTCCCTGAGTCTTGAACCAATATTGTCAAGATACTGGGGGACCCTTTTGTCAATCAGTTCAATAATCGTTGCCTTTGCAGCTGCCAGTGATAGGGTCTCTCCACCGAAGGTTGTATAAAAGAAGACATCCTCTTCAAGTAACTGCATCACATCTCTTTTGCCTGTAATGACCGACAGAGGCATACCATTGGCAATGGCCTTTGAAAAACATGCGATGTCTGCATCTACCTTAAAATACGATTGGGCTCCACCAATGGCGAGCCTAAAGCCTGTCCACATCTCATCAAAGATCAGTAGGGCCCCGCTTTTATTACAAATGCTACGGACCTCCTGTAGAAAACCATCTTCAGGAAATTGAAATAGGAACGGCTCCATGATCACACAGGCCGTATCAACATCAATCTGGTCAAGCAAGGAGTCTATATCGTTGTACTCAAAGGTGCTAACTAATTCCTTTACAGCCTCTGGCACGCCTAACCCTCGCGATGTAGAGCCTATATACCAATCATGCCAGCCGTGATAACCACAACATAGGACCTTTTCTCTGCCTGTATAGGCCCTCGCAAGCCTTACGGCTGCGCTGGTTACATCTGCACCGGTCTTACTGTATCTGACGGAGTCTGCATTGGGGATAATATTCCTTAATAGCTCTGCGACCTCTACCTCAAGGGGATGAACGAGCGAAAAGCTTATGCCCTTCTGGAGTTGCTCTCTGATAGCCCTATCTACAGTCTCGTAACAGTAGCCAAGGGATATGGGACCCACACCCATTACATAATCAATGTACTCATTGCCGTCCACATCCCATACACGACAACCGCTGCCGTTACGGAGGTAGATTGGTGCCACACCCTTGACAAACTGTGTTGGCCCCTTTGCAAGGGTCTGAGTGAATGCAGGTATTAGACCAATAGCCCTTGCATATAAGGCCTCTGACTCGGTGATTACTGGATAGTCCTCGTTGAAACACACCTTATTTGGCATTGATGCCTCCTATAGAGATGATTTTTGATGCTATATCCCTGCCTCTAAGACCTTCAAAGGAGAGCAGCTCCTCTAATGGTGCAGCCGCAAACCACTTCTTGTGTAGACAAATCGGTAAGACACTCTTTGCTATACCCTTTCTGAGCAATACCTCACATAGTGCTGTGTAGAGGCCTCCATGTATGTAATGGTCTTCCACAGTAACGATTAGTCTTGAATCTGTTGCTATAGTGCTGATAAGTGTCTCATCAAGGGGCTGTAAGAACCTCATATTTACGAGCCTCACCTTATATCCTCTCTCATGAAGGATACCGTATGCCTCAAGGGCCTCTTTAAAAAGTAGGCCATAGGCAAGGATTGTTAGATCGCATCCCTCAGCATCCTCTCTAACAATCTCTGCCTTGCCTATGGCGCTATAAGGTAGGTGCTCTACCACTGGGGAGAGATGGTTGAGCCTTATGTAAACCGGTGCGTCGCAGCGAAGGACAAGGTCAAGCCCCATAGTAAGGTCTTCTTCGTCGGATGGGCAGAAGATCACCATATTAGGCATAGTCCTCATCAGGGCAATGTCTTCAACGGCCTGATGGGTCGGTCCATTCCCCTCTGAGAGTAGGCCCGTAAAGGTTGTCGCGATCTTGACAGGCAAGTCCTGTAGGGCTATGTCGGTCCTTATAAACTCATAACCCCTCATGGTTATAAAGGCGCCTATACCGTGCACGATAGGGACCCTGCCCCTCATCGCAAGCCCTGCAGCCACGCCCAATAGGGTTTGCTCCGATATGCCTGTATCAATAAACCTATCGCCTAACCTCTGTGGGAGTCCCCTTATGGAAGACCTGTTCTCACAGGTCATCACCAAATATCTCTCAGAGGCCTCAATAAGGCTATATAAGTGTTCCTCATAAGTAGAGGGCTTACTGGTTATCATCCTTTACTAGCCCCGAATTTTGGTTAAATAGGACAGGAGTTTCAGGAATATTACACAATTGCATCAGTAGCTACCCCTGTTCCCTGAGCCTCATGTGTATTGTCAATTGGATCATTTCCACTATTTTTAAGACCTTACCTGTTTTAATGGAGTCTCTACGACCCTATCTGTATTGGCATAAAGGTGTCTCAACTCTTCAACGAGACTGTCGTATTGCTCAGCCGTGGGCTTCATAAACCAACGGTCAATGCGGTTTTCTATAGATGGCAGCCCCTTGCCGCGGATCGTATAGGCAATCACTGCCTTTGGACTGTCCTTTGTGTCGTCAACCTCAGTGAATGTCTCACTGAGGCCATCAAAGTCGTGGCCATTTACCTGAAATACCCTAAACCCAAAGGCCTCTAACTTTTCCTTGAGGGGCTCAAGGGGGATAAGTGACTCTGTGGGTATATTTGCCTGTATGAGATTGCGGTCTATGATTACTGTCAGGTTGTCAAGCCTTTGGGCATTGGCAAATAAAAGGGCCTCCCACACAGAGCCCTCGTTTAGTTCCCCGTCACCCAACATCACATAGACCCTGTTACTACCTTTTCTTAACTTGATATCCAAGGCTATACCGGCTGCCACAGAGGGTAGATGACCTAATGAGCCCGAGATGGCCTCTACACCGCTTACTTTGTTATTAGGATGCCAGTAATAGATGCTTAGGGGATCAAGGTGTTTGTGAATCCATTCACTATTGATAATCCCTCTTAGATTAAGCACGCTGTATAGTGCCTGAACGGCATGGCCCTTTGAGAGGAGAAAATAGTCCCTCTTGTGGTCATCAGGCAATCCCCTTAGGACATGCTCATAGAGATAGAGGATAATGTCTACTGCTGAGAAGGCAGAGCCCACAAAACATCCGCCCCTTAAGGCCGCCTCAAGGATCATCCTACGGGCACTTATGGATAGCTCTTGCAATCTTGCCCTATCAGTTTTGCTTAGATAAGGCACACCGTCTCCTTTGGGCTTATTGTCTTTAATTCCTTTAAGTGGTGACGATACCAGTTTACCCCTCTGTACCTCTCGTTGATCTCCCTTAGGTAAGGCTTTTCTTGAAGCACCTTAAGTATCTCGGAGATCCCAAAGAAGGGATTTTTTGGATACAGTTCGTCAAAGAGTGCCTTTATAAGTAGATAGTCTTCGGGATAGTCAAGGCACCAGCGGTGTGTCATGGAGAAATCTCCATGGGGATAAACCACATTGGCCAACCTAAACATGTGGGGATTTTCCCATATGTATGGGGTAGTGTGCTCTCTCTCAAAGTCCCTTTCTGCCTCTAACCATGCCTTATGTAGGACATCAATACACATGATCTCTACATCATTTCCATCGGGAAAGGTGGCTGGGTGGAGGTTACTCACATAGTCATATCTTTTGGGGTTTTGGAGGTATAGACCTATAACCTCATCAATCACTGCTATATCAACTAATGGGCAGTCAGAAGGTATTTTCACTATGGCATCGGCATTGTATGTAATTGCTGCCTGATAATGCCTATCCAGCAAGTCGGTAGGGTGTCCCCTAAAGCAGTCAATACCTAAGCCCCTACAGAGCGACTCAATGATATCGTCCTCAGCGAGGAAGGTAGTAGCAACCACTACAGTGCCTGAATATTTGGCTGCCTTTACCCTCTCCACGAGCCTTAGGAATATGGGTCTGCCGCCAAGCAGCTTAAGTGTCTTTGAGGGAAACCTGCTTGAGCCTGTTCGTGTTTGTATGACTGTGACGACCTTTAGTGAGCTACCCATTGTCTATTGCAAGTACTCCTTGCACACATTTGCAATGTTCTCTGCCGATCTACCGCCATTCTGGATTGGGGCCATTTCTTTGAGTCTCTGGACATCAAAGTAGGAATGGACCTCTTTATTTAGGGCTATGCCCGTAAAGACGAGCGATGAGTATTGGGTAATTAACATGCTACAGTTTGCCACCATCTCATGGGCATTGCCATCATGAAATACCAGTGCCTCAGGGACGATGGACTTGATCTCCTTTGTGGCCCTCTGAACTCGTTCATTAGGGTGGAGTTTGAAGATCATCTGCCTCTGGCCTGCCAAGGCCTTTGCCTTTTTGATAAAGGCCTTACGCCTGTCAAACTTGAAGGTCTCCCTTGCATCTGAGGTTGCCACAAGGGCATAGTCTCTGTACGGAAAGTTATTCTTTGTGTACTCTAAGGCATTATCAAAGTTTGGTATGCCTGTAACCTCAAGCCTCTCGGGTTTTACGCCCTTATTGATAAAGTGCCTTTTAAAGCCCTCAGAGGCCACACAGAACTTCTGATAGGCATGAGACAACCCCGTTGTTGAGGTGCTTGCAAGATACAGTGGCAGCTTAAAGGTCTTTACCATTTTGTATGTGAGGTTCTCAGGGTCTGTCATACCCTCCTGCACGAGGATGATATTCTTGTTTCGTATGTTTTTTTGGATCAATAGGTCAGAGCAGGTGACTACCAGATCATAGTTATTTGTCCTACCCTCGTAGTCTATTGCACACCGATGACTTATCAAGAAGTCCTCACACTGTCTTTTAAAGTTTCCACCAAGGATCGTGAAATCCAATGCCCCTGCCTTAGCAAGGAGACCTATAAGGTGATCGCCATAATAGGGTGTAAAAAAGCACTCATAATCGTTGGCAAGGTGCTGAGAGACCTTGTAGAGCATAGATGTTTGATTAAGGGAGCCGCAGATAAAGAGTATCCTTTTCATTTTTCCGAATATTATGGCAGAGGCCTTTTACCAGACCATTAAGGAAATATTAAGGGAGGTTAAAGGTTAATGAAATTAATGTTACAGATTAGGAGGGATGGTAGGAGGTATCCACTAACTCACTGTGTCTTTATCAGTTCTTTGATCTTCTTATTCAGTGTATTGCGATTAATCCCGAGTAGCTTAGCGGCCTTTGATTGATTGCCTTCAGTCTCTTTCATAACTAACCCGATAAGGGCCCTTTCTACCTCATTAATGACCGTCTCATAGAGATTGGAGCCTTCAAGTTTGGCCATTTTGTGAATATAGTGTTTTAACTTGTCCTCTAAAAAGTCTTTAATAGAGCCAAAACCCTGTTCTTCACCAAAGAGGTCCCTCTTTTCAATCAGGGCGCCCTTTGAGAGGATAGAGGCACGTTTTATCAAGTTCTGGAGCTCCCTTACATTGCCAGGCCATTCATACTCAAGCATGGCCTTTATGGCATCCTTTGAGAAGTCCTTAGGGGGGAGTTCAAAGACCCTGATTGATTCCTCAAGGAAGTGTCGTGCCAAAGGCATGATGTCTTCTTTCCTCTCTTTCAAACTTGGGATATGTATCTCTATGACATTAAAACGGTAGTAGAGGTCCTCTCTAAAGGTGCCAGCCCTTACACACCCTTTTAGGTCTTTATTGGTGGCAGCAATGATACGCACATCACCCCTCAGGGTCTTATCGCTACCGAGGGGGCTGTATTCATGCTCCTGAAGAAATCTCAGGAGCTTTGCCTGTAGGTTTATGTCAAGCTCGGAGACCTCGTCAAGGAAGAGCGTGCCTCCAGAGGCGGCCTGTATCTTGCCTGCCCGCCTTTCGCTTGCCCCTGAAAAGGCACCTTTTTCCCACCCAAAGAGCTCGGCCTCAATGAGGTCCTTTGGGATTGAGGCACAGTTTATGGCCACAAAGGGACCATACCTTCGGAGGCTGTTGTTGTGCACTGCCCTTGCAGCCAATTCCTTACCGGTCCCACTGTCCCCAGTGATGAGCACTGTGACATCCCGTGCTGCAACCCTGCCAATCTCTTTAAACACTTTGAGCATGGCCCTAGATTTGCCCACAATATGTAATGGCGACCCCTCCTCTGCCTTGACCCTCAAGGTGGCAAGCTCTTCCCTCATCTGGAGGTCACTAAATGCCCTCTTTACCGTGAGCGTGAGTTCATCTAAATCAAAGGGCTTTTCAAGATAATCATAGGCCCCCTCTTTCATGGCCTTTATGGCACTCTCCATCCTGCCATTTGCAGTAATTACTATGACTAAGGCCTCAGGATTAATGGCCTTTAGTTCCTTAAGGAGGTCAATACCGTTTCCATCCGGGAGCACCATGTCTAAAAGTATGATCTTAAAGCCCGAAAGCCTCTTCTTGCCGCCACTCAAGGTCTTCTCGGCCACGACCTCATAACCTAAGGGTTCTAAAGCCCGTTGGACGACCCAACTTACAGACTCATCATCGTCTATCAACAATATCTTGTGTTCAGTCATTGCCTGTCTCCACACTTACAGGGAGATAAACACTAAAGAGGGCGCCCTTGCCTATCTGGCTCTTGACCCTGATTATACCGCCGTGGTCCTTTATTATCTTCTTGGATAGCGATAACCCAAGCCCTGTTCCACCCCTCTTTTTTGTGTAAAAGGGCAGGAATATCCTCTTTTGCTCTTCTGTGTCTATGCCCGCACCATTGTCGCTGATGTTGACAATGATCCATCGTTGCCTCTTACTGGGATGTGGTCGCTTACTACACCCTTTACTATCATAAATGAGCATGTACTCGTTGGAGAGTCGGGTAGATATCCTGATCTCTCGCCCTGATTTTCTCTCCTGTAAGGCCTCTACTGAGTTTTTTATGAGATTTATAAATACCTGCAAGAGCTTACTCTCGTCACCTAAGATATCAGGTAGGCTTGGGTCATAGGACTTAATCAGCTTAAGGTCTCCTTCTTTTATCAGCGGAGACAAGACCTTCAATGCGTGTTCAAGGGCCTCATGGATGTTGAGGCGGTTAAATACAGGTCCCCGCGTAATAGTCAGATAACTGTGAAGCACCCCATTGAGCCTCTCTGTCTCACGGAGTATCATCTTGATACATTCATCGTTCTGAAGCTCTGGCATCTTAACCGAGAGCAGTTGAGCGGCCCCTTTGATCCCGCTTAAGGGGTTTTTTATCTCATGGGCAATAGAGCCAAGAAGATAGAGCAGGGAATCAAACTGGTAGTCTTCTGTGTCGGCAAGGTATTGATTTTCCCTTAGACACAAAAGGGCCCCCTTTGGTTGTCTTTCATAATGGGGTTTAGTGACCTTTGGGCCTGGATTAAGATCAAGACTTTCATCATAAATTGGGCATATATATACATCCATGTTTGTGTCCTTCAGTCCTAATAACTCAATATCCCTCCCCCTGTAAGACCTCCCCTCACTGATGGCCCTCCTCAAGAGGTCTGATAGGTCGCAGGGCTTGGCAAAGAGGACAGTAAGACCCTTGTCTTTTAGGTCTCTGAGCCTACTGCCAAATAGTTCCTCTCCTGCCTTGTTTAGATACAGTAATCGTCCCCTCTTGTTAAACAGTAAGACTGCCTCATCAAGGCTATTTAGAATTGTCTCAAAAAGGGGCATCAGAAACTTAGTGCATTTATATCTGCCAATATTGTCTCTGGCACAAGATACCTCACACCCTGTCTCTTTTTGAGAAGTGTTCTAATCATCGTGGAGGATATGTTGATGGCCGTTATGTTGAGTAATATCAATCTCTTACCGCCTGTCATGTTTAGAACTAGTTGGTCCTGTAAATCATCAATGGACCTTTTGAAGACCTCTAAGGACTCTTTGGTAATATAACCACTTTTGTTAAGTGAGTCTATAGGGTAACCAGGTCTTGTAAGCACAATAAAATCAATCATTGAGGTAAGTCTTTCGGGCTTATACCATAGGGGTAGATCCATAAAGGCATCAATGCCTGTTATAAAAAATAGTTCATGCCCACGGTAATGCCCGCACAGTTTTTGGACAGTCTCAACGGTATATGACTTCCCTTCCTGACTTATCTCTATGTCGGAGACATCAAAATAGGGGTTATCGGATACGGCAGCCATGACAAGGCGTAACCTATCTCTTGATGGCAATATCTCTGAGCACTTCAGAGGGGGATCGCCTGATGGGATAAATACGACCCTTTGAAGATTGGCCTTCTCTCGTGCCTCCTCAGCGGCCCTCAGATGCCCTAAGTGTATCGGATTAAAGGTACCCCCAAAAAAGCCTATTCGCAAAACGTTGTATATCCCTTTAGGTACCTTTTAGTATCTTGTTTAGGGCATCTTCGCCCTTTGTCCGAAATGGTGGGGCATCTTCAGGTAGATAGAGAATTACTCCACCTTTAACAGGCCTTATGGTGATCTTCCCCTCTGAGGCAAGCTGATTGGTTACCTTCACAGGGTCATCCTCTGGGAAATACTTTTTAAAGGCCTCGTTAAAACCCGAGTAAACGGCATGGATCCCCTTGTACTTCTCGTTTCTAAGATTTACTATAGCCCTCCTTACAAACTCCTCATGACTCATCCTTTGCCCTTCTGACATATGATATTCTCCTTTTAGTGGTTATTGCCTTATTTGACCGTTTCCAAGGACGATGAATTTAGTAGTAGTCAGCTCCTCAAGTCCCATTGGTCCCCTTGCATGGATCTTGTCTGTAGATATACCTATCTCGGCGCCAAGTCCAAACTGAAATCCGTCATTGAGCCTTGTAGAGGCATTTACAAAGACCGCTGAGGAGTCCACCTCTCTTAAAAACCTCATGGCCTTCTGGTAATCTTTAGTTACGATTGCATCAGAATGGGCTGAGCCATATTTTGAGATATGGACCATAGCTTCCTCTATGTCCTGAACGACTTTGATATTAAGAACAAGGTCAAGGTATTCAGTATAGAAGTCCTCTTCTGTGATTGGTTCAATGGTAGGTTCAATGGCCCTTGACTCCTCGCAACCCTTGAGCCTTACGCCTGCCCCTTTAAGCCGACTTGTGATCCTTGGAATAAAGGACCTTGCAATATCCCTGTGGACGAGCATGGTCTCCATGGCGTTACATGTGCCAGGCCTCTGGACCTTGGCGTTAAAGCAGATCTCTTCGGCCATAGAGGGGTCAGCATCATTATCCACATAGACATGGCACACGCCCTTATAGTGTTTAAGCACTGGTATCCTTGAGTTTTCTACCACAGCCCTAATGAGCCCCTCGCCCCCCCTGGGTATGATTAGGTCAATCAGGTGGTCTAACTTGAGCATCTCCATTATGGCATTACGGTCTGCCAAATCAAGGTAGGTTATAGCACCTGCCTCAAGCCCCTCCTCCATAAGTATGCCCCTCATTATGTCCACAATAATTTTGTTTGAGTTTATTGCCTCTGAACCGCCTCTGAGGATTACTGCGTTGCCTGCTTTAAAGCAGAGAGATGCGGCCTCAGCAGTCACATTGGGCCTTGACTCGTATATAATCCCAATTACACCTATTGGCACCCGCATCTTGCCTACCGTCATCCCGTTTGGCCTCTGCCACATCTTGAGCACCTCTCCCACTGGATCAGGTAGGGAGGCAACCTGTCTCAGCCCCTCTGCCATCTCAGAGACCCTTTCAGGCGTTAGGCGTAATCGGTCTATCATAGCCTTTGATAGACCCCTGTCCTGAGCGGCCAGAAGGTCACGCTGATTGTGTCCAATGACCTCATCGGCCCTTTGCATGATGGCCTCTGCAGTCTTTATAAGTACCGAGTCTTTCTGTCTTGAGGAGAGTTTTCTTAATGTCGCAGCACCTGCCTTTGCCTCAAGGGCCTTAGTGACCACATATTCCCCAATATCCATTACACTACCTCCAAAGTGGATGCCATAGATTATCGCTTATTTTGTAGGCAAAATCAATATTAGGGCGAGAGTGCGAAATAGGGCGAGGGCAACATGGTGTGGAAGGCTGATATTTTTACTGGGTGCACTTTTCAAGCAGATAGCCCTCAAGGAGCCCATAATCGCTTACTACCATACCCCTTGACTTAGATAGTTCCATAAAGACCTCTATAATTAGCGCCCCTCCCACTATTATCTCTGCCCGCTTTTTATCTAAGCCCTTTATTTGGTTTAGCCCTTGCACTGGAGTGGCCTTCAACCTCTGAAGGAGTGAATTCAGTCTATCACCCTCTATACTATGAAGGTGAATCTTATTGCCATTGTAACGGCTTAGACTGAGGTCAATACAGGCCAAAGTGGCAGCCGTCCCGCCCGTGGCTATTAGTTGCATGGGTTGCATATTCATCAGACCCTTCAGAGCAGTTTTCAATATCTGAGCGTTTATGTGGTCTTTTGCGACTCTAATCTCCTCCTCAGTGGGAGGGTCGTCAAGGAGAAAAAGGTCCCTTATTTTGAGTGCCCCAATAGGCAGGCTTGCACTTGAAAGTTGGTCTGAGGTCTTCAGTACCCATTCGGTGCTACCTCCACCAACATCAATTATGAGCACAGGGGCTTTGACGCTTACTGAATCGGCAATGCCAAGATAGGTAAGGGCTGCCTCTCGCTGGCCAGAGATCACCTCTGTCTTAATGCCATAAAGGGCCTCAATCTCCCTTATAAATTCTGGTCCATCGCCACTTTCCCTCAGGGCACTTGTGCCAATTGCATATATCTGCTGACACTGCCTTAGGCTACACAGCTCAGTAAATTCCCTGAGGGCCCTTAATGTCTTTACCTTCCCTTTTGGGTAAAGGTTTGAGGTCTTAAGGATATCCCTTGCAAGGGATGTGACGACCCTTCGGGAGATTCGCCTTCTGATTTGAACTCCAGCGATATCGGCAATGAGTAACCGTGTGGTATTTGAACCAATATCAACGACAGCAACCCTCATTGGAGGGACTGTAGTATTGCTGCAAGCGGGTCTTGGAGGTTGATCCTTTGGACTTCCCTTGTGGCCCTGTTTTTTAGCTCCACAAAGCCCTGTTTCAGGGCCTTTTCGCCGATTATAACCTGCCATGGGACACCAATCAGGTCTGCGTCTTTAAACTTCACCCCCGGCCTTTCGTCTCTATCATCAAGCAAGACCTCTATGCCCTTTGATTGGAGACCCTCATAGATCAACCGTGCCGTCTCAAGGGTCATATCGTCTTTGAGATTAAGGGGGATCAGGTGGACATCAAAGGGGGCGATTGACCTTGGCCAGATTATCCCATCTTTGTCGTGGTTTTGTTCAATTGCAGCAGCCGCGATCCTTGCAGGGCCAATGCCATAGCTCCCCATTATGATGGGTAGTTCAACGCCGTCCTTAGATAGATAATTTGCACCTAAGGGCTTTGAATACTTTGTGCCTAACTTAAAGATGTTTCCTACCTCAATGACCCTTTCTGATAAAAGGGGCGCACCACAGCAAGGGCATAGGTCACCCCCTTTTGCCAAATGGATATCTGCCCACTGGGCAGTGAAGTGCCTCTCAGGCTGGACGCCCCTGATATGGTAATCGGCCTTGTTTGCCCCGGTTATGTAACTGCCCTCTTTAATGGACTGATCTGCAATAATCGTAACCTTGTGTCCCATTGGGCCAATAAAACCTGCCTCTACACCCAATGTGTTGAGTACCTCCTCCTTGTGGGCAGGCCTGACGGTAGTCTTTAGTATCTTTGCGAGTCTCTTTTCATGGACCTCCTGATCGCCCCTTACTAATACAAGCACAGGCCTGTTGTCTGCCATGTAAAGGAGGCTTTTGATGAAATAATTGGTGGCCACGCCCAAGTATTCAGCGACCTCGTTAACTGTCCTCTTTTGAGGGGTATAGGCCTCTTCATACTCCCACAGCTTTGGCTCCACCTTCTGAGGGACTGAACATGCCACCTCTATGTTGGCTGTGTATAGGCAGGCCTCACAGCGGACTATCTCGTCCTCTCCAGCAGGGCTTGGTGCCATAAATTCATGGGACACATTACCGCCCATCATGCCGGGGTCTGATTCAACCTGATAGAACCTTAGACCACATCTTTTGAAAATCCTATGATAGGCCTCAGCATGGTGTCTGTAGTTTATGTCTAAACCCTCCTCATCGGCGTCAAAACTATAACTATCCTTCATAATGAACTCTCTGGTCCTTAAGACACCGCTCTTAGGCCTTGCCTCATCACGCATCTTTGTCTGTATCTGATACCAAGTCTGCGGTAGGTCTCGGTATGAGCGTATCTCTTTAGCAGCAAGCCAGGTCATTACCTCCTCATGGGTCATGGCAAGGCACATATCCCTTTCAGTCCTGTCCTTGAGCCTAAACATCTCATCGCCAATATCGTACCACCTGCCTGTCTGCTGCCAGATCTCTGCAGGGTGTAATACAGGCATAGAGAGTTCCTGAGCACCAATGGCGTCCATTTCCTCACGGATTATCTGGCTTATACGATTTAAGACCCTCCATCCGAGGGGAAGGTAGATGTAGAGACCAGAGGCAAGCTGTCTAATATAACCCGCCCTGAGCATAAGAATATGGCTGATAGCCTCTGCCTCTGATGGTGCCTCTCGTAAGGTTGGGATAAGTAGTTTACTGTATCTCATAAGGTATGAAATATCGGGGCGAGAGGATTTGAACCTCCGACCCCCTGCTCCCAAGGCAGGTGCGCTAGCCACTGCGCTACGCCCCGATTAAGGAAGTGGTAATATTACAGCAAAGGTCGGAAAAAATCAATAAGTGAGAAGGCCCAAATCCCGATTTAGAAAACCTAAAACTGTTCCCTCTCTCTTGTTGGGAAAGGGAGAGGGCGAATAGGTCACTATACGAGGTTACTCCTCTCTCCTTTACCCCCTCCCGCAATGGGAGGGGGATTTTACTGGGAGAACAATCTTCTATCTCTGTTTTGGGATTTAGTTAATCTATACAAAAAATTGCAGGATAGGTTAAAATTCCCACTTTATATCATGCTATTGTAAGAAAAGCAGTGAGTTAATGATTTAGGCGTAAATAAATCACTATGCCTGTTTTTCTGTCGCAATATAATTTTAAATGGAGGAGGTAATTATGAATGAATTAGTTGTCGCAG
>Ga0308411_10000329_pt1 | contig 31026 bp, 22 predicted proteins | sample HotsprottomLayer_2_FD_203530 | JGI IMG/M metagenome (GOLD analysis project Ga0308411, IMG submission 203530) | Hot spring phototrophic mat microbial communities from Octopus Spring, Yellowstone National Park, Wyoming, United States -... | ecosystem: Environmental > Aquatic > Thermal springs >... | reverse complement strand
AGCGAGTGGACATCTGGATCACCCTGCCGGACGGCGCGGTGCGCGGGCTGCCTTCGCAGTTCGCCGATAACGTGGGCGATTTCTACGCCGTGGTCTACCTCGACGAGCGCCTGCCGACCGGGTTTTACCAGGCGACCGCCAGAGGCAGCCTGAGCGGGCACCTGGTGATCACCAGCTTCACCTTGCAACCGGCCATCCCGCAGGACACCATCTTCAATCCGGTTCCCGGGCCAGAAATCATCCAGAGCAGCAGCGGATTCACAGGCCCTCCTCCCGCGGTGCTTAACCCCTTCAACCAGGGCACCATCGGGGATCGCCAGCCGTAGTCCTGCGTCCGAGCCGCGTCGGGCCGAAGCATTGGCTGCGCCAGTGCTTCGGCCCCACCGGACGAGGGCCACCGCCACCCTCGTCAATACGGCGCAATCGCAGTCACCACCAGCACCATCACGAGAAAGCCAATAATGGCGAAGCTGAGGACCTGCGTCAGCCGGCGCCGGTTTTTTTTGTTCATTGGCATATCTCCTTAGGCATCGTTCGTAGCAGATGTACCGTTCGCAGCGCTCTGCCCCCCTTCCAGCCTCCCCCCGCTAACGTGAACATTCGCCCTCGGCGAGGGGCGTGGGGAAACCGGGTTTCCCCACGCCCCCGCCCCGCAGGGGGATGGGGAACCCGGGGTTCCCCATCCCCCTGCCTGATAAGAGGGTCCAGGGGGCTGATGGTCTTTGAATACATAACCCGCTCTAGCCCGCGCAGGCGGGCTTCGCATTCCGTAGCCGAGGGCTTTAGCCCCACGGCCAGCCCGGCATACCGGATGCATTGCTCAAAGACCATGAGCCTCCCGGACCTTTCCGTGTATCATTCCTTTTTAGTGTACCGTCACTCGGCACAGGCGCGCAAGGGCACCCGGGAGGGCCGCAGGGCGCGTCCACAGCCCGCCTCCCCTGGCTGAGCGGGGAGCGGCTCAAGCGCCCCACGGGGTGTCGGGGGCTTGCCCCAAGGACTTTGCACAAGCCTTGAGAAGGCCCGACAAAGGGTTGACGAAGGGCCTGCAACGCGGTATACTATGAGTAGTTCGGAGTTGAACTACTAATGCTCGATGGAATGAAACAGAGATCACAATGGACCTGCTCGACCAACTGGCGGCCCTGGGGCTGACCGAATACGAAGCCAAGGTGTACCTGGCGCTGCTGAGCGAGCACCCGGCAACAGGCTATCAGATCAGCAAGAGTTCGGGAGTTCCGCGCTCGATGGTCTACGAGGCCCTGGGACGGCTGGAGGGACGAGGCGCGGTGCTGAAATCCGAGGAGGAGAAGGCGACCCTTTACCGGCCGGTCTCGCCGGCGGTGCTGCTGGACCGCTACGAGCGCGAGGCCCGCGAACGGGCCGAGCGGCTGCGGGCCGAGTTGATGCCGCTCTATAACCGGCAGGAGTCGGGGCGGCTGTGGAACTTCAGCGGGCGCCGCGAGGCCCTGGCCTATGCCGAGGAACTGATCGAGGGCGCGCAGCACGAACTGATGCTTGTGCTCACCGACGCCGATGTGGAGGCCCTGCGCGCGTGTCTCACCCGCGCCCACGCCCGCGGCGTGGCCCTGGGCGTCATCCTCACCGGCAACGCCGCGTTCGAGCTTGGCCAGGTGGTGCGGCATCCCAAACGCGAGACCGAACTGCACCAGATGGAAGAGACCCTGATCGTTGTCGCTGATGAGCGCGAGTTTTTGATTGCCAGCGGGCATCTGTTCACAACCGCCACGGTGACGACCAATCACAATATGGTGCTGATTGCCCGGCAATTTATCTGGATGGAACTGTTTGCCCAGCGTATTTTCGCGCGACTTGGCCCCGATCTGCTGGCCAGGCTGTCGCCCGAGGACCAGCAGGTGTTGCATTGAGGAGCTTTCCTATGGCAACCCTCTCCGAGCGCATTCAGACCGCGACGCGGTCGGGGTGGCGCTTTACCTTTGATGCTCGCATCCTGGAACCGCTTTTCGTCCTCCTGACCCTGGTGGGCATTGTCGCCGGGGGGGTGCTCGAACGTCTGGGCATTGCGCCCGAGGCGCTGCTGGCGGTGCGTGTCGCCACCTACTTCTTCGGCGGGTTTTACGCCGTCCAGACCATTATTGAAGGGCTGCGCGAACGCCGGATCAACGTGGATCTGCTCATGGTTCTGGCGGCCCTCGGCGCGGCGTATGTGGACGCATGGAGCGAGGGAGCGATCCTGTTGTTCCTGTTCTCGCTCAGCAATGTGTTGCAGAACTACGCCATGGATCGCACGCGCCAGGCCATCGAGAGCCTGCTCGAACTGCGCCCCGACACGGTCACCGTGCGCCAGGGCGACCGGCTGGTGACCATGCCGGTGGAGGAGGTCGGCGTTGGCGCGGTGGTGGTGCTGCGACCCGGCGACCGCGTGCCGCTCGACGGGACCATTCTCCGCGGCGCGGGCGCCTTCGACGAGTCGGCCTTGACCGGCGAGTCGATGCCGGTGCAACGCGGCGAGGGCGAGCCGGTGCTGGCCGGCACGCTCAACCAGAGTGGCGCCCTGGACATCGTGGTGACGAAGCCGGCCAGCGAGAGCACCCTGGCGCGCATCATCGCCATGGTCAGCGAGGCCCAGGCGCGCAAGGCGCGCACGCAGAGCTTCCTCGACCGGGCGGAGCAGTACTATGCCACCGGGATCATCCTCGGCGTGGCCCTGTTCATCGCCCTGGTTCCGCCCCTGTTCGGCGTGCCCTGGCACGAGAACTTCTACACCGCGATGGTGCTGCTGACCGTGGCTTCGCCTTGCGCCCTGGTGATCAGCGTGCCGGCGGCCCTGCTCAGCGCTATCGCCAATGCCGCCCGCAACGGCGTGCTGTTCAAGGGCGGGGCCTATCTCGAGGAGTTGAGCAAGATCAAGGTCATCGCCTTCGATAAGACCGGCACGCTCACCTATGGTCAGCCGGTGGTGAGCGACGTGCTGCCCTGGCCCGGTGTCACGGCTGAGGAGTTGCTGGCGGCCGTGGCCCGCGCCGAGCACCCCAGCGAGCACCCCATTGCCCGGGCGATCAACGTCTATGCCGAGAGTCGGGGCATTGCCGTCAGCGAGCCGGAGCGCTTCGAGGCGGTGACCGGCATGGGTGTGCGCGCCTCGTGGGACGGCGTGGAGACGCTGGTGGGCGCGCCGCGGCTCTTCGACCACGCGGGAGCGCCGGTTCCCGCCGCCATCCTGGCCGAGGCCGACCGGCTCGCCGACGAGGGGCGCGGCAGCGTGCTGGTGGCGCGCCGCGGCGATCGCTGGCTCGGCCTGGTCACGGTCATGGACCGCGAGCGCGAAGACGCCGCCGCGCAGATCCGCGCCCTGCGGGCCAGAGGCGTCGAGCGCATCGTGATGCTCACCGGCGACAACCCCCGCGTGGCCCGGGCCGTCGGGCGCCGCCTGGGGGTGGACGAGGTGCACGCCGGCCTGATGCCCGAAGACAAGGTGCGTATCGTTGGCGAACTGGCCGCCGCCTACGGCCCCACGGCCATGGTGGGCGACGGCGTCAACGATGCCCCGGCGCTGGCCAGCGCCACGATTGGCATTGCCATGGGCGCCGCTGGCACCGACGCGGCCCTCGAAACCGCCGATGTGGTGCTGATGCGCGATGACCTGGGGGCGATCGTCTACGCCGTGGGCCTCAGCCGGCGCGCCCAGCGCATCGTCTGGCAGAACATCATCTTCGCCTTCGCCGTGGTGGTGGCGCTGGTGACGTTGACGCTCACCATCGGCGTGCCCCTGCCCCTGGGCGTGATCGGCCACGAGGGCAGCACTATCCTGGTGGTGTTGAACGGCCTGCGGCTGCTGGTCAACCAGAGATAGGTCGCGGCCCAGGAACCAGGAACCCTCTATGGTGGGGGCAACCCGGCGGGTTGCCCCCACCGTCATGCGCCCCTGAGCAACCTTCGCTCCGAAATGCTATACTATCCCTCGTCGCCTGTATCCGGCCCGCCGGGGCCGGTAAGGAGGAGCGTGTATGGCATCGGCAGAACCGCCCCGCACCCTCATGGACTTCTGGCTCGACGCGCAGCGGCAGACCTGGCAGCGGCTGTACGGCGCGACCGACGGCCAGGCGCCCCCCGCTCTCCCGCAGATGATCGCCCAGTGGCAACAGGCCGCGACCCAGGGCTTCACCGCCTGGCTCAGCGGGGCCGACCCCTTCGCCCAGGCGCTGTCGCGCCAGTTGATCAGCGCCCAGACGACTATGTTGCAGGTGATCGAGCAACTCTCGCGCTCATGGCAGGACCTGAGCCCGCGGCTCGCCGCTGGCGAGGACCAGACGCGGGCGCTGCGCGCAGCCGCCGAGCAACTGCGGCATCAGTTCTTCCCCGAGCCCGCCACGCTGGCCCGCGCCGTCCAGGAAAGCGGCGACCTCTGGCGGCTCTACCTGGAGGAGATGCAGCAACTCACCCGGCCCTGGGCCGAGGCCCTGCGCCAGGCCCCGGGCGCGCCTCCGGGCGGCAGCGCCTTGCTGGAACTGACCAGCCTCTACTGGGACGCCTACGAACGCTCCCTGGGGCGCCTGCTCGAAAGCCCGCGGATGGGCTTCTCGCGCGAACTGGAAGAGAAGATGTTGCGCGGCTTCGAGGCCTGGGCCGAACTGCGCCGCGCCAGCGCCCAGTTTCAACTGGTCGTCGCCAATATCTGGACCGATGTGTTCGAGCAGGTGTTGCGCGGGCTGGCCGAGCGGGCGCAGGCCGACCGGCCCATCCAGAGCCTGCACGAACTGCTCCAGTTCTGGACCAGCGTGGCCGACCGGCAGTTGGAGGCAGCCTTCTCCGGCGAGACGTTCCTGCAGGCCCAGCGCCAGTTGTTCAACGCCGCGATGCGCTACCGCCTCCACGAGCAGCAGATCGTCGAGTTCGGCCTGCGGGCGAGCTACGTGCCGACGCGCAGCGAGATTGACGAGGTGCATCGCAACCTCTACGAACTGCGCAAGGAGGTGCGGGCGCTGCGCAAGGAACTGCGCGAGGCGCGCGAGGCGCTCCCCAGGCGCTCGCCGACCCGCAAGAAGGCCAGGCCGGCGCTGCATGACGAGCCGGAGTAATACCTTTCGGGAATGCGCAAGGGTTTTTCTGGGAGGGCCACGCCCCACCCTCCCCACAGGTGAGGGGATGGGGAAACCCGGTTTCCCCACACCCCTGAGGCCTATGTTCACGTCAGACGGTCATGCGCATGGCGCACCACGCCCGATGAACATGGTCCGGGAGCGCGGGCGGCCCGCCCGCATCTCCCTGCTCGAGCGGCAATACGTTGCAACGAAGCAGACTGCCCCCTCCCCCGCTGGAAGAGGGAACCCGGCTCCTCCCCCCAGCGGGGGGAGGCTGGGAGGGGGGCAGCACGCTGCGAACGGTGTTCACGTCAGGCCCCACGCGGCCGCGCCGCACATCAACCAGGAGGCCCACGATGAGCCTATCCCCCATTCAACTCAACCCGGTCGAGACGCTCCACGAACTGACCGGGATGCACCGCAAGCTTGTGGAGGGCATGCGCATCCTGAGCCGCATGCGCCACGATGACATCCAGGTGGGCACCACTCCAAAAGAGCCGGTCTACCGTGAGGACAAGCTGGTGCTCTACCGCTACCTGCCTGTGGTCGAGCAGCCGTTTCCTATCCCCATCCTGATCGTCTACGCCCTGGTCAACCGGCCCGCGGTGGCCGATCTGCAACCCGACCGCTCCCTGGTGCGCAACCTGCTGGCCCAGGGTATGGATGTCTACCTGATCGACTGGGGCTACCCCTCGCGGGCCGACCGCTACCTGACCCTCGAAGACTACATCGCCGGCTACCTCGACACCTGCGTGGACGTGGTGCGCGAGCGCCATGGCCTCGAACAGATTAATCTGCTCGGCATCTGTCAGGGGGGCACCTTCTCGGTCTGCTATGCCGCCCTCTACCCCGAGAAGGTGAAGAACCTGACGGTCATGGTCGCGCCGATTGACTTCCACGCCACTCAGGAGGGACGCAGCGGGCTGTTGAACCTGTGGGGCCTGGGCCTCGATGTGGACCAACTGGTCGAGGCGACCGGCAACATCCCCGGCGAGTTGATGAACTTCGGCTTCGTGATGCTCAAGCCGCTTCAACTCAACTTCCAGAAGTACCTGGACACCCTCGACGTGATGGACGACGAGCAGAAGCTGCTCAACTTCCTGCGCATGGAGAAGTGGATCTTCGATAGTCCGGATCTGGCCGGCGAGGCCTTTCGGCAGTTCGTGAAGGACTTCTTCCACGAAAACAAACTGGTCCGCGGGGAGGCCGAGATCGGCGGACGCCGGATTGACCTGCGCCGGCTGACGATGCCGGTGCTGAACATCTACGCCGAGCAGGACCACCTGGTGCCCCCGCCCTCGACCATCGCCCTCGGCGAGCATGTGGGCACGTCCGACTACACCCTGTGCGCCTTCCCGGTCGGGCACATCGGCATGTACGTCAGCGGCAAGGCCCAGCGCGACCTGGCGCCGACGATCGCCAACTGGCTCAAGGCCCGGGCCTGAGGCGGAGAGGCGCAGGCCCGGTTGCGGCGGGCTTGCAGCCACAGCGTACTACGGTCAGGACGCCGCGCGACAACTGCGCGCGCCAGCCTGTCGCGCAGGTCCGCGTCGCGCACTGAGACGCTCCCAGCCAGGTGCCGTGTGTCATCAGACCATCACCCTGTCGTGGCGTGACAGATGCTTCGGCCGGTACAGGAACGCCACCACCACCGCCCACACCATCACGACGGTGCTGATGACCGCAGCAAGCACACCATTGCCGGCGTTCGAGGCCGAAACAAAATTGAAACACCCGTGACCGACCGCTACCACGAGCACACTGCCGCCGGTGCTATTAAATAACCAGGTAAAAACCAGCGCGCCGGCAAACAGCCCGAGCGTCCATCCCGGGGCAATAGAGGGGTCGAAGAGATAGAAGAACTGCGGCAGGTGCCAGAACGCCCAGAAGAACGTCAGGATGATCGTCGCATACAGCGCGTTGTGGGTCCTCTGGAGGCGTGGCAGCGCATACCCGCGCCAGCCTGCTTCTTCGCCGATCCCAAAGGTGACGATCCAGAGCAGCAGCGCGCCGATGCCCAGGGGGGGAAGAAAATGCACCTCGCCTAGCTGCGCGAGCGCGATGGGGTCGTCGGTCAGAAGATTGACGGCCAGGACAACCGCAAGCCCGATCACCAGCGGGGACACGGCGACAAGCCACCAGACCGGCGCCACGCGCCACCTGGTAACGCGCGCCCACAGGTCTTGCAGTCCCGCTTGTCCCTCGGTCGCCCCGGTGACGATCACGGCGGAGAGCAAGGGGCCATAGGCGATCAGATAGTGAAACCATTGGGGAAGGATTGGCGCGATCAGTCCCTGGGCGGCCAGGGCGAGGGCAATGCCGATGGACCAGGAGAAGGCGTAGGCGAGCCCGAAATAGGCGACCAGACGACCGGAGAGTTGAGGGGCCATGACCCTCGCGTTCATAACAAACTCCCTCGATGAATGGGTGCGCACCAGGGCGCAGAAACCTCCGGCGAGAAGATCCCCCTGACACTAACGTGAAAACCGTTCGCAGCGTTCTGCCCCCCTCCCAGCCTCCCCCCGCTGGGGGGAGGAGCCGGGTTCCCTCCCCCAGCGGGGGAGGGCTAGGGAGGGGGTGGGAGGGTCTGGGAGGGCAAAGCCCTCGGGCAAACTGCCCGCGCCCCCGGGCCGTTTTCATCGGGCGTTGTGCGCCCCGCGCATGGGGCCTAACGTGAAAATAGGCTGCTCACCTACGCGCATGCGGCGCTGACCCCCCCTCCTAACCTCCCCCCGCTGTGGGGAGGAGCCGGACTCCCTCCCCCCAGCGGGGGGAGGGCTGGGGAGGGGGGCAGTCACCTTGCCCGCGGAGACGCGACGAGGGCGGGCCGCCCGCGCTCCCAGGCGATGTTCATCGGGCGTTGTGCGCGAATCGCATGGACGGCTAACGTGAAAATAGGCTCTCGAAGAGGGTGTGGGGAAACCGGGTTTCCCCACGCCCCCGCCCGCGGGCGGGCCTGGCCCTCACGCAGGGGGATGGGGAAACCCGGTTTCCCCATCCCCCACGCTGAACAGTTCGGTCGAGGCATGGGTAGGCCCCATCTCGACCCCATACACCTGCACCCCGAGGTCACGGCGGTCGTTCTGGCGCGGGTCCTCGCGGGCGGGGATCCAGGACGGCCCGGCCAGGCGCAGCAACAGAGCGCCGGTGGGCGCCGGCGGCAGCCGCGCCGGATCGAGGCGCACCCGGTACCTGCCCGGCGCGTCGTTGACCGCGAAGCAGCCCAGTTCGACCGGCACGCCGGTCGTCGTGGGCCACAGGCTGGTTTCGGGCAGGGCGCTGAGGCACACCCGCGCCGGCCCCAGATGCGCCGGGCGCTCACCAGCCCCCAGCTCCAGACCCACCTCGCTCGCGGCGGCCCCGGTGGGCCAGGGCAGGCGCAGGATGGCGTCGCCGTTGGTCCAGGCATAGGCGCGGCCTGCCGGGGTCGCTTCGGGGCGGTAAAAGCCGCTGACCTGGGCAGCGAAGGCATCGGGGAGCAGGGGCGGCACGGGCGTGGCGACCGCGCCCGGCGCACCCGGCACGAGCCGGTAGATCGTGAAGGGCAGGGTCAGCCGCGAGACGTTACGCGGCTTCTGGTCGGTGAGTTGCTCGAACTCCGGCAGGTCGAGGGTGAAGGCGCCCGCCGGTTCCAGATCAAAGCCAGGCAGGGCGAAGCTGCCGCCCGAGGCGCTCAGCAGCAGGTAGACCTCGCGGCCCGCGGCGCGCCAGTGCCCGGCTTGCAGGGCCAGGTCGGCGGCGTAGTTGCCCGGCTGGGCGCTCTTCACCGCGAAGGCGTCCAGCCCGTAGGCGAAGCGCAGCGGCGTGGCCACCAGGTCGGGGATGTCGCGCGACTGGGCATGGATGGGGGCGCCGCCGCGCAGCAGCAGCACGTCGCTGCCGGGGCGAAACTGCCGCGCCAGGGTGTCCAGTTGCGCCAGGGCGCCGCGGTACTCGGTGTGGAAGAAGATCGGGCGGTTGGTGACCGCGAAGAAGGCCAGTTGGAGCGCGCCGAGCGCCACCGCCGCGCCGAGCATCCCTGCGCCGAGGAGGCGCGGCGCGGAACGCCAGCGCGCCGCGCCCGCAGCGGCCAGCGCGCCCAGGGCATAGGCCATCCCCAGGCTCAGGGCCGGATAGGTTATCGGCACGAAGCGGCGCAGAATGTAGATGTAGTGCTGCTCGCCGGTGCCGTAGGTTTGCCGCACATAGAAGAACGTGCCCAGCAGGCTGACGCTGAGGAAGAGCCACGAGGCGGCCGTGAGCCCGCGCCGCCACCACAGGGCATAGCCCGCGCAGCCCAGGGCTATGCCCAGGGGTGAGAGGTACCAGCCCACGCGCACGAAGTTCGCCAGCGGGATGCGGTACTTCTCGTTGATGATCTCCGGCTGCGAAGTGAACGTCGCCGGGTCGGCCATGAGCCGTTGCCACCAGGACATCCCGTTGTACTCGTCGTACCAGAGTTGCACCGGCAGGCGGATGGGCGCGCCCACATAGCCCTGGAGCCGCAGCCAGTTGAGGGTCTGGTTGCTGAACGGCCCGCGCCAGGGGCCGCGTTCCTCTGCCAGACGCGCGCGCACTTCGGCTGTGGCCTCCAGGTCGGGCTGTTGCTCCCAGACCTTGTTGCCCACCAGGACGACGCCGGCCATGGCGCGGGCCTCGTCAAGGCGCATGCGCCCCTCGCGCACATCGCGGGCCACCAGCTCGGGGTCGCGGGTGAGGGGGTCATTCCAGCCCCCGCGGGTATTGAAGAAGATGTCGGCGTCGAGGATCTGCGGGCGCACCAGGTAGGCGTACCCGGCCAGGAGCAGGATGGAGACCATAGTTGCCCGCAGGAGCGGCGCGCGGCGGCGCGTCAGGGCCTCCTCCAGGCGCCGCAGCAGGCCGGCGCGGGCGCGCAGGGCGAGCAGGGCTGCCACGCCGGCGCTCAGCAGGGCCAGTTCCAGCCCCAGGCGCGCCCCGGCCCCCAGGCTCAGCCCCCCGGGCAGGAACAGCGGGCGCGCCAGGGCGCTCCGCGGGCTGCTCAGAAACGTCTCGCGCACCTCGGGAGGCAGGAAGGGCAGGCTTGCCAGGGCCAGCAGGGCCGAATCGCGCAGGAGGCGCTCGTGGCCGGTGTCAAACACGTAGGCCCGGGCGATCAGCAGCGCGTGGAGCGCCGCGTGGCCGAGCATCAGGCCGAGGGCCAGGGCGAGGACCGTGTGCCGGCGTTCCCAGCGCCGGCCGATCCACAGGTAGACCAGGTAGAGCAGCAACGGGCCGAGGAGAAAGAAATCCAGCCGCGCCAGGGCCACCTGCCCCACCGCCAGGCCCGTAAGCGCCGCGGCGCGCTGCCGCGTGGCAGCATCACTGGCCGGGTCGTGCATCACGGCGAAGAAGAACAGCCCGGCCCAGATCAAAAACTGCGCCACCGTCTCGGCGGTAGAATAGCGCGCAAACCAGACCTGCGCGCCGTTGAGAGCCAGGAAGGCTATGGCCAGCCACCCGACCCAGGGACCGGCCAGGCGCCGCCCGAGCATGCCCACGCTCCACACCCCCAGCCAGCCCAGCAAGCCCACGGCGAACAGGCCCACCGCCGGGCCGCCGACGGCGGAGAGCAGGGCGATCCAGGCGGGGAGCAGGTGCAGGCCCTGAGGAGTCACCCGGCCGCGGGGCAGTTCGCCCTCATACACGAAGAACCCGGCAGCCCTCAGCCGCGTGGCGATGTAGCGCTCGCGCGGCTGTCCGATCGTGTAGTTGGTGATCGCCTGGCGCGCCGGATTGGCGATCTGCGGGTCGGGATCGCCGGCCCGTCGCCCCAGGTCGGCCAGCAGCGGATCGACCTGCACCAGCGCCCCGGTGCGGGCAATGGCGAAGCCGGTGTTGGCGTAGACCCCCGCGTCGCGCACGCCCAGCACCACCTCGAAGGGGCGCGCCACGAGCAGCAAGGCCAGCGCCAGGACCGCGGCGTAGACCAGGAATTGCCAGCGGGGGATGGAAGTTGCCGGGGCCGGGCGTCGCCCGCCCCGAGCCACAAGGGCGCCGGCGGCGACGGTCAGGGTCAGGTGCAACCAGAGACTGAAGAGGCCCAGTTGGGCCAGGAGCAGCGCCAGCCAGCCGCTCCAGAGGGCGCTGGCAGCCACGCGCTCAAAGTGGCGCTCCAGGGGGTCGGCGGGAGCGCCAAAGCGCCGGCTGATGGCCCAACCGGGAAGGTAGAGCAACAGGGGCGCGCAGAGGGCAATCAGCAGTGGCGCTTCGGCAACCATCAGAGGGCGATTATAGCATACCGCGCTACGGCGCCGTATGGTATACTATGCCCCGATTGGTTCAGAGGAGGAACACGAGTTTGCCCAGGGTCCCTGCTCGCATAAGGATGAGTCGCCACGTCACCGGCAGGAGCGGGGCGACCAGCCGCGCAGGGGCAACTCGCAGTTGCGGGTGTGTCTCACAAGTGAAGAACGTGACCTTCGGGGCAGGGTGAGTCTGGCACTGACGCCGGACAATTCCCGATCGGTGGTAAAGCCCACGAGCACGCTGCTGCAACGGCAACGTGCATGATCCGGTGAAACTCCGGGGCCGACCGTATAGTCGGGATGAAAGAAGGTGGTCCACGCGCGCGCAGGCGCTCTGTTATGCTGCGCTGGTGTGTGTTTCCGGTGCCCCGAACAACCAGGTTGTTCGGGGTTCCTTGATCCATAGACCAGCTCGCCGGCGGGGTGCAGTTGGCTTGCGCCACTATGACTGTCCCGAAGGAATGTTCCACCTTCGGGACCATTTGTTTGTGGGAGCCAGTGTATGGTGAAGCAAGCAAGACGGCATGAGGAAGCTTCAGCCCGTCCTATATTGACCTCAGCACACGGTACACAGCCATGGAACACATGCGCTTGATGCAACGGGCACTGGACCTGGCCCGCCGGGCCGAGGGACGCACCAGCCCTAACCCGCTGGTCGGGGCGGTCATTGCCAGGGATGGTCAGATTGTGGGTGAAGGGTATCACCGGCGCGCGGGTTTGCCACATGCGGAGATCGAGGCGCTGCGTATGGCCGGCGAGGCCGCGCGCGGGGCAACGCTGTACGTGACCCTGGAACCATGCGCACATTATGGGCGCACCCCCCCATGCACTGATGCGATTATCGCCGCAGGGATCGTCGAGGTGTACTACGCCGTTCAGGATCCCAATCCGCTGGTCAGCGGGCAAGGCCACGCCCGACTCGAAGCGTCCGGGATTACGGTGCATCGTGGCCTGTGCGAGGCGGCGGCGCGCAAACTAAATCGCCCCTTCTTTAAATACGTGGCGACCGGCAAACCTTATGTGACCGCCAAGTTCGCCATGAGCCTCGACGGGAAAATTGCTACCCGCACCGGCGACTCACGCTGGATCTCCAGCGCAGCGTCGCGCCAGCAGGTCCATACCCTACGCAATGTCACCGATGCGATCCTGGTCGGCGCAGGCACGGTATTGGCCGATGATCCGGCCCTCACCACACGCCTGCCGCCAGATCATGACGATGTGCCACACCATCCCCTGCGGATTGTGGCCGACAGCCGTGGTCGGGTCCCCCTTTCGGCCAGGGTGTTCGATCCGGAACTCCCGGGACAAACGGTGCTGGCGACGACGAATGCCACGTCCGTCGCGCATTGCCGCGCCCTCGAGGCTCGCGGCGTTGAGGTGTGGACGTTACCTTCTGATGACCACGGACGCGTGGCGCTTCCGGCGCTGCTCGACCGGATCGGGCGATGTGGGTTGCTCACCCTGCTTGTTGAGGGTGGGAGCACGATTCTGGGCACATGCTTTGCGGAACGTCTGGTTGATCGGGTCTGGCTGTTTCTTGCCCCGATCATCATTGGGGGCCAGACCGCGCCCGGACCGGTTGGGGGCCAGGGTGTGGCAACCCTGGCCCAGGCCATACGAGTATGGGAGATGCGCGTCGCGATGATGGAGAGCCATCTGGCGGCAGTGCAAACCGGCGATGATGTGTGGATTCAGGCTGATCTCAGCTATCCGGAGGAACCTGCATGTTCACGGGAATCGTAGAAGAAATCGGAACGGTCGAGTCACTTATCGAAGTCGCGGGAGGCTGGTCACTCACCGTGCGGGCCACCACGGTGCTGGAAGCCACCCGTCTCGGGCACAGTCTTGCCATCAACGGCACGTGTCTCACGGTGACCTGTCTGACCGACCATTCATTCACAGTTGGCCTTTCACCGGAGACCCTGCGACGGACCAATCTGGGCGATCTGCGTCCTGGCGACGGGGTAAACCTCGAACGCTCACTGACGCTGAACGGACGGATGGGCGGGCACTTTGTCCAGGGCCATATTGATGCTACGGGCGTGATCCGCGCGTTCCAACCAGAGGGCGATTCCTTGTGGGTCACGGTCGTTGCACCAGACGACTTGCTGCGCTACATTGTGCCCAAAGGCTACATTGCTGTGGACGGCGCGAGTCTAACAGTGGTGGATGTCCTTGACGACAGCTTCACCTTTATGCTGATTGCCTACACGAAACAGCATATCACCCTGCCACGCAAACCGATTGGCAGCCGGGTCAACCTGGAAGTGGATATCCTCAGCAAATATGTTGAGAAGTTCATACGTGAGGCCAATCATGCCAATCGCCGGGATTGAATCTGCCCTTAACGACATACGGGCCGGTAAGTTTGTCATCATTGTGGATGACGAAGACCGCGAAAACGAAGGAGATCTGGCTATTGCTGCGGAATACGCCACTCCACAGGCGATCAATTTCATGGCCCGTGAGGCTCGCGGGTTGATCTGCGTGGCCATGACCGGCGAACGGCTCGATGCGTTGTGCATTCCGCTGATGGTGCCGCCTGAGGCGAACACCTCGGCCTTCAGCACCGCCTTTACCGTCTCGGTGGAGGCCCGGTGTGGAGTCACCACGGGGATTTCAGCCTTCGATCGGGCGACAACCATCCGCGCGCTGATCGATCCGGCGACACGCCCTGAGGATCTGGTACGACCCGGCCATGTCTTTCCTCTGCGGGCCGCCGAAGGGGGTGTTTTGACCCGCGCAGGTCAAACCGAAGCCTCGGTCGATCTGGCACGACTGGCGGGCTGCTATCCGGCAGCGGTGATCTGTGAAATAATGCGCGACGATGGTGCTATGGCCCGGCGGCCCGACCTGGAGCGCTTCGCGGTGCGCTATGGTCTGGTGATCATTACCGTTGCCGACCTGATCTCCTACCGGTGTCAGCGGGAGCGAGACCCCGTTGTCCCAACGCTGGCCCTGGCGCAACGTGAGCGTGTTAGTTTCCTGGCCGCCCCAGAGCAAGCCGCGGCAGAGTTGCGCCGCGAACCTGCCCTGGCCCTGCCGCACGACCAGTATGGCCCATACGCGCCAGCGCCGCCAGTGCTGCCCCTGCGCCCTGGCGCGCACCTGCCAGACGGATCGGCGCCCCCGGGCGCGGCGCGGGTGCCGCTGGCGACAGATTGCGATTCGGAGCGAGCGAACCAGCAGGAGCAAACGATGGGACAGACATTTGAAGGGCATCTCGTTGGCACAGGACTGAAGTTTGGGATCGTCATCTCCCGCTTCAACGACGCCATCGGCAGAGAGCTGTTGCATGGGGCGCAGGATGCGCTGATCCGCCATGGGGTTGCCAGGGGGGATATTGATGTCGCCTGGGTGCCGGGCGCATTTGAATTGCCTCTGGCGGCACGGTGGATGGCACGACGCGGAGGCGGATCAGGTCAGCGCACCTGTTACGACGCGATCATCTGCCTGGGCGTGGTCATCCGTGGCGCGACCCCGCACTTCGACTATGTGGCAGGCCAGGCGGCAAGTGGCATTGCATCGGCAGCATTCGAGGGAGGAGTGCCGGTAACCTTCGGTCTGGTCACTACCGAAAATCTCGAACAGGCGTTTGAACGGGCAGGCACCAAGGCAGGAAATCGGGGTGCCGAAGCCGCTATGGCTGCCATTGAGATGGCAAACCTGCGGCGCCTCCTGGAAAACTGAAGATTCGGAGGCGCCAGCGGGGTCTGGCGGGGTCCTCCGGGCGTGGAGGAGCATGCACAACGTTGCGTTACAACCTGACAAGTAACTCTCATCCCAATGCGAGAATCTGTATGGTATACTAAAGATCCATTATTAACAGGACTTACGTGGTGGAGGGGGACGGGGAGGCTTCCCCTTCAAAGGGTTTCACCTGCTCTGAGAAGGGCTTTCTAACTTGAACATAAGCTCTCGGAGCGGGATGTGGGGAAACCAGGTTTCCCCATACCCCCACCCGGTAGGAGGGTTTGGGAGGGCGCAGCCCTCCCAGGAATTATGTTCATCCCGTCGGTGTGCGGCGCAGCCGCATGGGGGGTCTAACGGGAGTAAGGCGGCCACCTTCCGGCGGGCAGGGGGTATGCGGGGAGGCTTCGCCACCCCCCACCCCACAAACCACCCGATATGTCCTGGCATGAAGAACCGGGCCGGAGGGGCTATGCACTCAACCTTTGTCGAACATCTACGGCGGGTGGAAATGTTCAGCGGCCTGAGCGATGACGAATTGCTCCAGGTCGCGGCGATGTGCAGGGCGCAGCGCATGCCGGCGGGACAGGAGGTGTTTCACGAGGGCGACGAGGGCGATGAAATGATGGTGATCCTCGAGGGCTGCGTGCGCATCTCGATCACCACCCGCCTGCCCGAGGGCATCACGGCGCCAAGCACGATCAACATGCTCTACAGCGGCCAGAGCTTCGGCGAGATGGTCCTGCTCGGCAGCGCCACCCGTTCGGCTACCGTCACCTGCGTTGACCCGTGCATCTTTCTGGTGATCCGCGAATGCGATTTCGCGGCCCTGTGCGAGCGCAACCCGCGCATCGGCTACCGGGTGATGCGGAATATCGCCTCCGACCTGGCCTACAAGCTGCGGGCCTCCAATCTGCTGCTGCGCGGGAACATTCGCTGGCAGCATAATGAGCTTGGGCGCCGGCCCTGAGGTGGGGACCCCGCCCTTCCCTTGCCCTCACCCGGTGGGAGGGTTTGGGAGGGCTACGCCCTCCCAAGAATAATCGTATGTGCCTCTCGTTGGTGTGCGGCGCAGGCGCATGGACGGCTGATAAAGAAAGGCGAAGCGCTTGGATCTTGTTATTACGTTGCTATCGTTAAACGTACCTACAATTCTCATCTTACTAGGTGGAGTGCTGGTATTTTCACTCTTTTTTGAGGAGGTCTTCGGGAATAAACTACGTGCCGGCGCTCAGCATAAAGCCGCACTAACCGGATCGTTCTTGATAGTCGCGGGAATAGGTTTAATCATAGCAGGAACGCTGGCTCAACCCTCCGACTCCGAAAAAGAATCGCCTAAGCCGGATGCGTCGCCAGTCTTCTATGTAGATGAGCAAAGCAACGTCTTTTTTTCCTTCGATAGTCTTAACAGTAGAGGAAGGCTTTTTGTTAAACGAGACGAAAACCTGGGAAGAGATTACACGTTTGAGTACACCCTTCCAGATCAGGAAGAGGGTTATGCGGGCTTCGTTTTTCAGTTCCACCTCCCATTGAACATAACAAAGTTCGGCTACCTGGAAGTAACGCTTGGCCTGGATGATCCGGAAGCAAATTGTGATGTATACTTAAAACAAGGAGAGACGGCCAATTATATAAGAATATGCGACAAATCTTTTATTAACGGCAATGAAATTGAAAGTTACATGGAAACATATAAATTAACGGTCAAAATACCCCTGCGCAAGAATTTTAAGGATGTCGACCATTCAAGAATAGAAGAGGTCGGTTTTGGCATGAACACATCTTTTACACGCGGCAGTCATAGATTCACTCTCTATGACGTTAAACTCTTACAATAGCTCTACCTTGTTATGTGATGTCTCATCTAACGTGAACATAGGCTGCTGGAGCAGGGGTGTGGGGAAACCGGGTTTCCCCATCCCCTCGTCCCGCAGGGGGATGGGGAAACCCGGTTTCCCCGTACCTCCGCCCGCGGGAGGGTTTGGGAGGGCGCAGCCCTCACGCAGGGGGATGGGGAAACCCGGTTTCCCCGTACCTCCGCCCGCGGAAGGGTTTGGGAGGGCCAGGCCCTCCCAAGAAGTATATTCATCCCGTCGGTGTGCGGCGCAGGCGCATGGACGGCTAAGATGGGGAAGCCAGGCTTCCCCGCGCCCCTGCCTGACCTGGCTGTGATATGGGGCGACGAGGTTGCCCCGCATTCCTGGGGCTACATTATGGTCTTTGAGAAATTAATCCGGTATGCCGGGCTGACCGTGGGGCTAAAGCCCTCGGCTATGGAATGCGAAGCCCGCCTGCGCGGGCTAGAGCGGATTATTTATTCAAAGACCATAACGTCCTGAAGGTATCCACCTGTGTGAGGCATTTGCATGGATCGTCCCCTCCGCGATGAACTGGTCGCGCTGACCACGGATCTGGTGCGCTTCGAGTCGACCGCCGACCGCCCCGATCAACTGGCGGCCTGTATGGACTATGTGGCCGCCTACCTTGCTGACGTTCCTGGCCTCTTTGTCGAACGCAGCGTATCAAACGGCAAGCCGGCGCTTGTCGCCACCCTGCGGGAGACCCGCGCCCCCGCGCTGCTGTTCAACGGTCACCTCGATGTGGTCGTGGGCCGGCCCGAACAGTTCGTTCCCAAGGTGCGCGACGGGCGGATCTATGGCCGGGGCGCGCTGGATATGAAGGGCAGTTGCGCGGTGATGCTGCGCCTGCTGCGCGACCTGGCGACGCTCCCCGAGCGCCCCGATGCGGGCTTCCAGTTCGTCAGCGATGAGGAGATCGGCGGCGCCGCGGGCACGGGGCGCCTGCTCGCCGAAGGGTGGCGCTGCGACCTGATGCTCTGTCTTGAACCGACTGACCTGGGCATCCTCTACGCCCATAAGGGCTGTATGTGGGTGGAACTGGCCCTGCCCGGCCGCCCGGCGCACGGCTCGCATCCCTGGGAGGGCCATAATCCGATTGGCGACCTGGCGCGCGGCCTGGCGGCCGTCGAAGCGCGCTTTCCGCCACCCCCCGGCCCCGATGCGTGGCGCACCACCGTCACCCCGACCACGCTGCGTGCGGGCGCCGGTTCGCGCAATCAGGTGCCCGGCTCCGCCGCGGTCACGTTCGATATTCGCTTCACCGCCGATGCGACGCCCGAAGACGTGCTCGCCGCGCTGAGGGAGTGCTTTCCGACCGCTACGCCAACGGTCATCGAGACCGGTCACGCGCTGTACACCGACCCGGAGCACCCCGGCGTGGCGCGGCTCGCGGATCTCCTTGAACGGCGCCTGGGCCGCCCGCCGCGCTTCTTTCGTGAGCATTACGCCACCGATGCGCGCTACTATACTGGCGCCGGCATTCCCGCGGTCTGTGTCGGGCCGGCCGGCGCGGGGCTCCATTCCGACGAAGAGTGGGTGAGCGTCGCCAGTCTAGTTGATCTCTACCAGGTGCTGCTCGCCTACGCGACGAGCTGAAATGGCGCCATCATGCTCTACGCCCTGCAAACCGTGCCCGGTCTTGGTATGCTCGCCTGGCACGAGGCCGAGCAGGCGTTGTCCGGCGGGTCCGCGCCAGCTCCGCCGCGCCTGGCGGGCATCAAGGCGGTGCCGGGACGCGACGACATCGTGCTGGTTGATTACCAGGGGGGGCCAAAACCCCTGCTCGGTCTACGCACCGTCGAAGATGTCTTCGTAGTGGCGGCGCGGGCCTTCCGCGTCGCCGCGGACGAACGCGGGCCACGGCAGATCTACGCCGCGGTGCGCTCCTCCGAGAGCGTCGGCCCGGCCCTCAACGCGTGGCGACGGGTGAGCGGTGCCCGCAAGGGCGGCGGCGCCTTCCGGGTGATCGCTCGCACCGTCGGGCGCCAGCAGTACCTGCGCCGCGATGTGGGTCGCGCCGTGGCCGATGCCGTGCGCGATGGCTGGCCCGGCCCCTGGCGCCTGGTTGACGAAGGCGAGGATCTGGAGGTCTGGGCCACGCTGGTGGATCAGGAACTGCTCTGCGCCCTGCGGCTCTCCGATGCCTCTATGCGCCAGCGAGGCAAGCTGCGCCACCTGCCCGCCTCGCTGCGCCCGGCTCTGGCCGCGGCCATGGTGGCCCTGACCCACCCCGCTCCCGACGACGTGTTCCTCGATCCGATGGCCGGCGCGGGCACGCTGCTGGTCGAACGGGCCGCCGCCGGTCCCTTCGCCGCGTTGCACGGCGGTGATATCAGCGACGAGGCGGTCAGCGCGATGCGCGCCAATCTGCGCGGAGTGGGAGGACGGGTCGTCACCAGTCGCTGGGACGCGCGGCAGCTGCCGCTGGAGGATCGCAGCGTGGACAAGGTGGCGGTCAATCTGCCCTTCGGCAAGCAGATCGGCGACCAGGCCGGGTTGCCCGAACTGTACCGCGACGTGCTGGCCGAGATCGCGCGCGTCCTGCGCCCCGGTGGGCGCCTGGTGATCCTGGCGGGCGACGCGGGCCTGCTGGAGCAGGCGCGTAGCAGCGCGGCCCGCTCCCTGCGCCCCGGCCCGCGTCACCGGGTCGTTGTGCTCGGCCAGCCGGCGGTGATCTGTGAATATACGCGGTGAGACGGGGGGAAATAACTATCATTTCGGATGGAGATCTGGGAGGGCTACGCCCTCTCACACCCCCCACCGGGTGAGGGTCTGGGGAAACCAGGTTTCCCCAGACCCCTTCTCCGCCCCGCCAACGGTTCGGAACCCCATCACGCAAACACCACATACTGCCGCAAAAAAGCCTCGAGGGCCGTGTAGTAGCGTTCGATCGTCTCGGCGCGACGCCAGCCATGCCCTTCGCCGGGGAAAAGATGGTACACATGGGGCACGCCCCGGCGACGCAGGGCGGCAACGATGGCCTCGGCCTGATTGGGCGGCACCACCCGGTCCTCCTCGCCCTGGAAGATCGCCAGGGGCGCGGTGATCGTTTCGGCGTGGAAGAGCGGCGAGCGCTCGCGGTAGCGCGCCGCGGCCTGGGGTAGCGGCCCTACCAGCCAGTCGGTGTAGTGCGCCTCGAACTTATGGGTCTCCGCGGCAAGGCTGAAGAGATCGGTCACACCGTAGAGACAGACCCCTGCCCGGAACACGCCGGGCGCCTGGCTCAGCGCCTCGAGCACGGTGTAGCCGCCGGAACTGCCGCCCATAATCACCATCCGCTCCGGATCGGCAATGCCTGCCGAGGCCAGGTAGCGCGCCCCGGCCACGGCATCGGCGACATCGAGCACCCCCCACTGTTCGCGCAGGGCCTGGGCATAGGCGCGCCCGTAACCGGTGCTGCCGCGGAAGTTCACCTCCAGCACAGCGTAACCCCGTGTCGCCAGAAACTGCACCTCGGCGCTGTAGCTCAGCACCGCCTGGCCGGTTGGCCCGCCGTGGACGCGCACAATCGCCGGGGGGCGCGGACCGGGCCCGTCCGGCGCGTAGCCCGGCGGCAGGTAGAGAATGCCATAGACCATGTCCGCGCCAGGGGCAGGCCAGGTGACCGGCAGCGCGCTGGCCAGTTGCGCCGCCGGGATCAGTTCGCCCGAACTGCGGCGCAGCACGCGCGTCTGCTGACCGTCGGCTACCACGATGCGCGGCGGGATCGCCGGCGCCGAGGCGATGCCCGCCACCGCTTCGGCCGTGGCCGAAGCGGCCGGCTGCGCGAACCAGGTATAGCCTTCGCCCTCGCTCAGGCTCTGCGCCGGACCGCCATCAACCGGTTGCGCATAGACGCGCCGCTGCCCGCCCTCGTTACGCACATAGTAGAGCCGATGCCCTCCGCGCGACCAGGCCAGGGTGCGCATCCCCTGGGCCCAGGCGGGCTGGCCGTGCTCGGCGGCGCCGCTGGTGAGGCGGCGATGGCTCCCGGTCGCCAGGTGGTAGAGATAGATGTGCCACCAGCCATCGGCGTCGGAGACATAGGCCAGAAAGCGCCCATCGGGCGAGAAGGCAGGCTGGAAGATGCTCGTCGCCGGGCCGCCGGCAAGGTGTTTGACGCCACGGACAACCGGCGCCGGCCCTGAGGTGCAGTCGAGATCGGCCAGGTAGAGCAGACTGCCGTCCCAGGGCATCTGGGGGTGATCCCAGGCGACACAGGCAACCTGATCGCCAGAGGGATGCCAGACCGGCCACATATAGAAATCATGACCGGTTAAGAGGCGTTGGGGCCATTGCCGGCCCCGGGCGTCAACCAGGGCGACGCAATCCTCATCCTCGTAGGTATGGACAAACAGCAGCCAGCGGCCATCGGGGGAGCAGGCCGGCGCGGCGGCGGCGCCGAAGGCCGGGGTGATCGGGCGCGGGCGGCCCCCGGCCAGGCTCTGGCGAAAGAGCCGCCCGGAACTGGCCTCGGCAAAAAAGACCGTGCCGCCACTGACACAAAACTCGCCGCCGCCGTAGCCAACCCGCCCACGCACGCTCAGATCGCCGGGCGTCAACTCGCGGGGCGCGTCGGCGGAGGCGCTATCGGCGCACCACAGACTGCCGCGGCCATCGCGCGACTCCAGCCAGACAACGTGACGCCCGTCGCTATCCCACTGCACATCGTCGAAACGCAGCGCAGCGGCCATCGCGCGGGGCGTGAAGGGACTCGGCCAGAGGCCGAAAGGGGACGCGGGAGGCATAGACGATCGCTCCGCTTTCATCCCACAGGAATGCAAAAAGGTTGTTCCTGGGAGGGCTGCGCCCTCCCAGACCCTCCCACCGGGTGGGGGGTGGGGAAACCAGGTTTCCCCGGCCCCTCTCTTCAGCGTGCAACCGCTGGAAAGGCCCTGCTGCGCTTACAACGCGGACCACCAGGCATAGTGCGCCCAGGGCTGCGCGGGATAGACCTTCTGCGGGCGAAGGGGATTGATACGCACCGGCACCACGGCGCCAATGCGCATCCAGCCAAGACCATCCTCCTCCACGATCCAGTCTACCCGCGCCTCATAGGGGCGACCATTGGGCGGTTGGACCCACAGCACCAGATTGAGTTCGGCGGCGCGCAGCAGGATCTGGCGCTTCAGATTGCCATGCTGGACAATGCGCAGCACCTCGGCGCGGGCGGGCACAGCTTTCGCCAGGTCGGCTTCCGCAGCCCGTTGCGCCTCACGAACCTCAGCTTCGCGCCGGCGCACAAACGCATAGATCGGGAGCGTCAGCACCGCGGCGATGAGCGGGATGGCGCGAAAGGCCACCTGATCGGGGGCGACGGTGACCACCACGCCCTCGGCGGTCATACAGCGATAGTGGAGGCCCTGGATACGCGGACCGGGTTCGAGGGTGCCTGCGCAGACAAGCGGACCGGCGACCCGACCCAGATCGGGGAACACGGTGAGACTGAGGGTGCCGAGGACGAAGCCGAGGACCAGTGAGAGAAAGCAACGACCAACCATAGGACGGCTCCGCGAGTGGTAAGGCTGGTTGTAACGTTACATAAATCGTACCAGACCTGCATTACCAGCACAAGACCATTGCAGAGGGTGCGCAAAGAGGGAACATCGGGTTGCCTCCGGCGCTTCACCGGAGATTGGAGAGCGAGAACGCCGCGCCAGGCAGGGAGATACGGGGAAACCGGGTTTCCTCATGCCCCTCTAACCGGCTCCGTTGCACCTGATGGATCGCAACGATGTTTGTTAGCGCGAACAACCGTTGGGTGAACGTTCGCGCCTATAGGGCTTCGCCCTCCCACACGCTGCCCAGCTTCGAGGGGCATTGCCTGTCTCAGGCCGCCAGGCGGCAATACGACCCACGGTAGTAAATGAGGGGCACGGCGCCGTCCTCGGCGCGCCGCAGGGCCTCAACCCGCCCGATGACGATCAGGTGATCGCCGCCATCGAGCACCCGTTCGACCGCACAGACCAGGGCGGCCATACTGTCCTCAAGCACGGGCGCGCCCGCCAGATCGGCGAAACGCGGATCGAGAGCGGCATCGGGGCGCCCGGCGAAATGGCGCGACAGCGCCTCCTGATCGGCGCGCAGGATATTTACGGCGAAACGCTGCGCTTCGGTGATCACCCGCGCCATGCGTGCCCGCCGGTCCACGCATACCAGGAGCAGCAGTGGCTCCAACGAGACAGAGGTCACCGCATTGGCGGTCATGCCGCGGGTTTCTTCGCCGGCGCGCGCGGTTATCACGGTAACCCCGGTGGCAAACAGGCCCATGGTGGTACGGTATTCGCGTTGGTCAACACCCATTGGCTTGCAAGACTCTCTCTTTCGATATTCCGTCCTTTCTTTATTATGCGACAGTTTTAGGATTTTGTCGCCTGTGCTTCCGTGACTATGGGGGAACCCGGTTTCCCCACACCCCCGCCCGCAGGGGGGCCTCGCCCTCCCGCAGGGGCATGGGGAAACCGGGGTTCCCCATGCCCCCGCCCACAGGGGGGCCTCGCCCTCCCGCAGGGGCATGGGGAAACCGGGGTTCCCCATGCCCCCGCCCACAGGGGGGCCTCACCCTCCCGCAGGGAGATGGGGAAACCGGGGTTCCCCAGCCCCCGCCCCCGGGAAGGTAAAGGCGCAGCCCTTGCGCAGGGGGCGTGGGGAAACCGGGGTTCCCCAGCCCTCCACCCGGTGGGAGGGTTTGGGAGGGCAAAGCCCTCCCAGGAAGAACCTTATGTTCATTGCGGTGTTATGCGGCGGAGCCGCATGGAGGGCTGCGGTGACCATCGTTCGCCGCGTGCAGCCCCCCTCCCAGCCTCCCCCCGCTGGGGGGAGGAGCCGGGTTCCCGCCCCCAGCGGGGGAGGGGCAGGGAAGGGGCGGTCACCGTGCCCGCGGAGCCGCGATGCGGGCGGGACGCCCGCGCTCCCAGGGCATGTGCATCGCGGCGTGGTGCGCCATGCGCATGACCGTCTCACGTGAACATAAGCTCTCGAAGAGGGGCATGGGGAAACCGGCTTTCCCCAGCCCCCCGCCCCCGAAAGGATCGAGGGCCTGGCCCTCCCGCAGGGGGCTGGGGAAACCGGGTTTGCCCAGCCCCTCACCCGGTGGGAGGATGTGGGGAGAAACACACAGGCGAGGTCATAACACAGCCTGCGCTGCCGCAGGGTCAAAGCCCAGCCGCTCCGGCGCGCTGTAGAGGTGCATGCGGCGGCCACGCACGTAGCCGCACAGCGTTATGCCCCATTCGCGAGCCAGGCGCACGGCAGGTTCGGTGGGGGAGTTGCGCGAAGCTACCAGTGGAACGCCTAGACGGGCAGCTTTATGGATCATTTCGGTCGAAACGCGACCGGTGATGAGCAACAGCCGCCCCACCGTCGCAACGCCGTGGATCAGACACAGCCCGGCAAGCTTATCCACGGCATTATGACGACCCACATCATAGGCGCTCAGCAAGAGGGTCTGCCCATCGCTTAAAGCGGCAACGTGAAAGCCGCCCATAGCGTGGTAGAGGTCCGCCGTCTGGGCCAGCATCCGAGCCATCTGATCGTAGATCTGCGCCGGTGTCAGGCGCACACCGGCAGACAGCCGGTGGCGGGCCTGGACCCGCTCTGGGAAGGTTGCCGCGCCGATGCAGGCAGAGGGCAGGGGTGGCCGCCGGTGAAACGTGCCATCGCGACGTTTGAGCCAGATCGCCACACCGGTCTCGCCGTGCTGGCCCACATGGAGTTCAACAACGTCGTCCAGCGTCTCGATCACCCCCTCGGTGCGCAGGAACCCCAGCGCCAGGGCATCGAGATCGGTGGGCGTGCAGAGCAACGAGACCCACTTCTGACCATTGATGGTGAGGGGACAGACGGTTTCGCGAATGATCGGCTTGCGGCCGGGCAGCACCGCGCTATCGCCCACCTCGAGATAGGTCAGATCCTGTTCGGTCCAGGCAGCAATCATATGCTTCGATAGCCCGCGGAGATGGCCATCAGGTCCATGCCGACGGTCAGGACGCGCTCAGCGGGAAGATGGACCGGACGGGCCAGCTCGCGCAGGTCGATGGTCTTGAGATAGTGCCGGCAGCTATCGCAGGTGTACAAACGGTAGACCCCATCCTGGCTCGGCATATAGGCCAGGCGGCCCGGCGCGGTTTCACCACAGAAGGGGCAGGCCGCGCGCGGCGCCTGCCATTCGGCATCGCAGCGCGCGCAGAGGAGCTGTCGGGCGCCCCCGCCGGGCAAGAGCGCCGCCATATCGGCCGGACCGCCGCAGATCGGGCACCACGACCGGCGCCACAACTCCGCGCTCACCAGCGGTTGCCAGGCCCGCGCATAGGCGTTGAGGAAAGGATGGAGAGCCTGGTTGAGGGTACCATCCAACAACGTGGCCTCGGGGGCCGCCGCCCCGGCTGGCCGGCGAGCCGGGTGCGCCCTGTGCGCCAGATGCTCCATGACGGCCTGGCGCAGTTCATCGAGATTGCCCGACAGGTCGGCAAGGGAGCGCAACGCATCGGCTTCGGCGGGGCGATGGGCGGCGACTGCCGCGCAGATCCCGCTGAAGGTACGCGCCAGGTGGCGCCAATCCAGGGTAAAGGCCTCAGCATTCAGGAGCGGCTCACCCTGGGCCAGGCATGCCTCCGCTGCGCCTGGGGACAGCGGCGGGGGCGGCGGCGGGGTCACCTGAGCGCGCACCTCCAGCAGCGCGATGTGCAACTCCAGGGTCTCGCGCAACTCGGGATGCTGCGGAAGCGCCTGACGCAGATACTCGATGGTCTGCATGGCGTCACTCATCTCTACAGCGCCGGTAGACGCGCTCCTGCTCCTGTTCGGCCAGCCACTTCCCGTGGTGCTCGCGGGCAAACTCTTCGGTGACCGTGCCTTCGAACATGGCCGTGATCGACTCGCGCATCAGGGGATGCACGGCCACCAGATAGATGTGCAGGATGAAGAGCGCCACGGTGACCATCATGGACAGGTCGTGGATGATCACGCTGCCCACAAAGACCGCCGGCGAGACCACCCCTTTGCCGAACCACATGATCATGCCGCTGACGACAAACAGGATGAAGGTGATGATCTGGGTCAGCGCATTGAACTTCTGGCCGGCGTTGTACTTGCCCTGGGGCGGCATCCGGGCCGTATCGCCGCGGGTGTAGTAGCCCCAGGCCGCGCGCAGCCAGCCCAGATCATCCGGCCCCCAGGTCAAGGCCTCGCGCAGGCTGTAGAAGAAGTCGCGTGGCGACCAGATCAGGTAGATCAGAGGCGCGGCCATGAACAGGATTGCAGCGCCGCGATGGGCCAGGCGGCTTGCCTCACCGGCCTCGCCCACCGCAAAGGGGCGCAGGGCGGGCATGTACAGGAACAGCCCGGTGCCCAGGAGAATGGTGAAGGCGATGAAATGCACCCAGTGAGCAATGCGCTCGCCGGCCGTGAACCGCATGACCAGCACCTGGCGCCGGTCCTTGCACGGTTTCGTTACGGTTGAGTTTGAGGTAGCCATAGCTCATGCCTCCCTTTCCTCAGTTGCATCCGGCTCGACAGATTCGAGGTTGCTCAGGCGAGCGCGACGGGTCGCCAGCCAGTTGAAGGCCAGGCCGAGGGTTGTGGCGGCGACGGCAACGTAGCCCAGGGGCTGCACGACGTTCTGCCAGCTTGCGACCAGGGTGGAATACTGCGGATTGGCCGGCAGCCCGTAGGCTTCGGGCGGCGCGGTGAGCACGAAGAGCCGCCCCAGGCCCCCAAGTTCTCGTTCGCCATACACCTGGGCCTGGGCGTAGCCCCGGCTCTTCAACCACTCCACCCGGGCGTGGGCCTTTTCGAGCAGCGCATCACGCTCACCCCACTCCAGCGCGCCGGGGGGACAGGTCTTGACACAGGCGGGGGTCAGGCCGTTCGTGGCGCGATCCTGGCAGAAGGTGCACTTGGAAGCCCTGGCAGCCCCTGTCAGCAGGCTGACCGTCTCCATGCGCGGCACCTGGAAGGGACATACCTGACTACAGTAACCGCAGCCGTTGCAGGCCTCGCGTTCGAGCGACACAAACCCCAGCGCGTGATGCTTGAGCGCACCGGTCGGGCACACGTCTACACAGGCCGCCTGGGTGCAGTGGACACAGCCCCAGGCCAGGAACAACCACTGGAACTGACCGTCGGCCTCGTACTCATGGAAGGTGACCCGCGCCCAGGTGTTTGGCTCCAGATCGGTGGGATTTTCGTAGGTGCCAGCCTGGACCGTCTCGCTGGCCGGAAGACCCCACCATTGTTTGCAGGCCACCTGGCAACTCTTGCACCCGATGCACCTGGATGCATCAAACAGCATGGCCAGTCTGCTCATGATTGGCCTCCTTATACAGGACGTACGCGGTGGTCTCCCGGCGGGGAGGGGGTATGCGCGGAGGCGTCGCCTCCCCGCGCCCCTCCACCGCGTAACTCCCGTCCGTTAGAGCTTCCGCACATCGACCAGGAACGCCTTGTATTCAGGGATGTTCGTATTGGCATCCCCGACGTGGGGCGTCAGATCATTGGCGCTTGCGCCCCGGGCGATGCCTTGCCACGCAAAGTGCCAGGGCATCCCGATGTGGTGGACCAGCCGGCCATCAATGGTGTAGGGTTTCCAACGAGCCGTGACCATGGCGACGGCCCGGATGGCTCCCCGCGCGCTCACTACCTCGACCAGCTCGCCATTGCGAATGCCCCGCTCGGCCGCCAGGGCGTTGGAGATCTCGACGAACATGCCAGGCTGCGCTTCGGAGGGCCAGGGGAGGTAGCGGGTCATCGCACCGGACTGCCAGTGTTCGGTGAGGCGGAAGGTGGTGCAAACAATGGGGAAGCGATCCGGCGTTCCCACATTGTCGCCGATATCCAGACCACGGTTGGTATCGAACACCTTGACCACCGGATTGAACTGGGTCCGCGAGAGCGGATTGGCGACCGGCGCCTCGAACGGCTCGTAATGTTCGGGCAACGGGCCTTCGTTCATCCCAGAAGGGGCAAACAGCCAGGCTTTCCCGTCGGGCTTCATGAGGAATGCATCGGTGCCGGATTGGGCGGCCAGCCCGGCAGCGGCGGGGTTGCCTTTCGCGTCCGGCGCTTTGGTCACGGCAAAGTCAGGCACGTCGTAGCCGGTCCATTTCTTCTGGGTCGCGTCCCACCAGATCAGCTTCTTCGCTTCGGACCACGGCGTGCCGTCTGGGCGGGCCGAGGCGCGGTTGTAGATGATGTGGCGATTAGCCGGCCATGTCCAGGCCCAGAAGGGATGGGTGCCAATACCGCCGGGATCGCTCTGCCCGCGGCGTCGGGCGGCAGGCATGATCACGCCGGTGCCATCATCGGCGGGCGCCCAGTAGCCGCTGTAGATCCAGGCCCCGCAGGCGATGGCTTCGGGGTTGACAGCGTTGGCGATGGTGGCGAACGCGGGGATCACCGCGCCGGCGGCCACCAGCACCTTATCCGCAGCGTCTTTCACGTCTTCGAGCGCATAGCCATTGATCTCGCGGGCCACCCGCTCGGCCTGCGGCGGATCGCCGTAATCCCACACCAGGTCGAGAATGGGCCGATCGCGGCCGGCAGTGCTCCCCTGGTAGGCGGCCTTGATCGCCCGCAGCAGCCGGTCGAGGATCCAGATATCCTCTCTGGCCTCGCCAGGGGGGTTGGCGACCTTGTTGCGCCACTGGATGACACGACCGCTGTTGACCACGCTTCCGGCCTTCTCCATCGCATCGGCAGCGGGCAGGAGAAACACCTCGGTCTTTATCGCAGCGCTGTCCACCCCCGGGGCGCGCCAGAACGAGGCCGTTTCAGTGTCGAACAATTCCATAACCACCAGCCAGTCGAGGTTCGCGAAAGCCTGGCGTTCAAAGCGAGCATTCGGCCCGCTGACGAAGGGGTTTTGCCCCATGACGAACATGCCCTTGATGGTTCCCCGATGCAGCGCCTCAAACATAGGTATGAACGAGTAGTCACCAGAGCGCTTGGGGATGTAATCATAGGCAAAGTCGTTCTGGCTGGTAGCAGCATCGCCGAACCAGGCCTTCATCAAGCTGTTGAAGAAGCGCGGTCCATTGGCCCAGAAACTGGTCTTGCTGTACCTGGCGATGAAGGTCTGATAATCCGGCTGCTTAAGGGTAGGCAGGCCCAGGTAGCCTGGCAGATCGTGGTAGAGCAAGCCCATGTCGGTTGACCCCTGGACGTTCGATTCGCCGCGCAGGGCATTGACCCCGCCGCCGGGAATGCCAATGTTGCCGAGCAGGAGCTGCAAAATGGCGTAGGCGCGGATATTCTGGGCGCCGACGGTATGTTGGGTCGTCCCCATGGCGTACAGAATGGTCCCCGCCTTGTCGGGAGCGCCGGTCGAGCAGTACAGGCGTGCCACTTCCAGGAAGCGATCGCGTGGCGTGCCGCAGATGCGTTCGACCATCTCAGGGGTGTAGCGCGCGAAGTGGCGCTTGAGGATGGAAAAGACGGTGTGGGGATCTTCCAGCGAGGCGGCTTGTTTGGGGACGGTGGCTTCTTTTTCGACCTCGACCTCATTGCCGGAGGCGTCTCGCTGCTTGAGCTTGACCTTGACCTTCTCCGTCTGGTACTGCCAGGCTGTCGGATCGTAGGCGCGCGTCTGCGGATCATAGCCGACAAACAGCCCATCGAGTTCATCTGGCCCCTGGTAGTCGGGATGGATGAGGGTCAGGGCATTGGTATAGGCCTTGACGTACTCCTCGTTATACAGCCGGTTCTGGATGGCATAGTTAATCAACCCGCCGATGAAGGCGATATCGGTGCCGGAGCGGAAGGGCACGTAGAGATCGGCCTTAGCGGCTGAGCGGGTGAAGCGCGGGTCGGCGACGATGAGCCTGGCGCCACGCTCCTCGATGGCTCTGGTGATCCAGTGGAAGGAGATCGGGTGGTTCTCGGCAGGGTTACTCCCCATTACCAGGATGACGTCGCTGTTTTTGAGATCCACCCAGTGGTTCGTCATCGCGCCGCGGCCAAAGGTCGGCGCAAGAGCGCCCACGGTCGAGGAATGGCAGAGGCGCGCCTGATGTTCGAGATACACAATGCCGAGCGCTCGCGCGAACTTCGAGGCGAGGTAGCAGTCCTCGGTATTGTTGGCCGCGCCGCCTAGCCAGGCGATGCCCTCGGTGCGATTGACGGTCACCTCGCCGTCTTTCTCGCGGAAGGTAGCATCGCGCGTAGCCTTGACCCGTCTGGCAATCTCGGCGATGGCCCAGTCCCACGATTTTTCTTCCCAGGTCGTACTGTGCGGGGCGCGATAGAGCACGCGGCGGAGGCGTTTGGGATCGGTGGCGAGTTGGGTTATGGATTGGGCTTTCGAGCAGAGCGCACCGCGGTTGTGCACATTGTCCGGGTCGCCTTCGGTGTTGACAATGTGACCATGGATGTCGGTGGCTATCAGCACACCGCAACCTACGCTGCAATAGGGGCAAACGCTGGTCGCTTCGCCTACACGCTTGTGAAGGGGAAAGATGGTGGCCGTGGCGGCGGCGGCGGCGGCCGCGGCACTGCCGGTTGGCAACAAGAGACCTCCTGCCACCAGACCGGTTGCCTTCAGAAAGTCACGCCTCGTCACTCTCATTGTGGCTCCCTCCTCGCGTGGAGTCCGGGTTGTGCGCTGTGCTGGTGTGAATAACTCCTCTTCTATCCAGATGCCTCAACTCGATCCGGCGGCGGTTGGGAAGGGGGAGGAGCATCGTCCTCCTCCCCAACCCTCCCACCGGGTGAGGGGATGGGGAAACCAGGTTTCCCCATCCCCCTGCTCCAAAGCGTTGCACGCCCTGGCCAGCCGAAGCATGCCCCGGCAGGGTGTATGTATGATGGTCTTTGAGAAATGAATCCGGTATACCGGGCTGGCCGTGGGGCTGAAGCCCTCGGCTATGGAATGCGAAGCCCGCCTGCGCGGGCTATACCGGATTATTTATTCAAAGACCATCATACACGTACCATCCGGTGTGGTTGCTCCACCGGTGGATCGTTGCAACAGAGTTTAGAGAAGAGAGGGAAATCGTTAGCGGCATCCTACAGGAAGCCACGCAAAATGGAATCATTGTTTTGTAAACCCGAAGTAGATCTTTCATAACTGTAGTGTTCGAGGATAGAAAGTTCGAACAGAAGAATAATTCCCCTGTCAACCGGTGGTGAAGCTTCCGCAACAATCGGGGTTGAGGAGGAGGGCGTGTGCGGACGCGAGGCGCAGGCAAGAGTAAG
>Ga0308411_10000326_pt1 | contig 31126 bp, 26 predicted proteins | sample HotsprottomLayer_2_FD_203530 | JGI IMG/M metagenome (GOLD analysis project Ga0308411, IMG submission 203530) | Hot spring phototrophic mat microbial communities from Octopus Spring, Yellowstone National Park, Wyoming, United States -... | ecosystem: Environmental > Aquatic > Thermal springs >... | reverse complement strand
GCTATTATAAATACCAAAAATATTAATATTAAAATTTTTCTCATTTTACAAAATAATTTTAAAATATTTTAAAAAAATTTTAAATATTTTAAGAATATCTAAAATTATTCCAAATAGAAAGCAAAATAAAGTCAGAGATTAAATGAGACCCCCCATAACTTAAAAAGGGCACTGCTAAACCTACAATTGGAAATAGGCTTAAATTTATAGCAGAAGTTAATAAAAATTTAACAGCTAAGTGTATTACTAATATATTAGCAAAAACTTGTCCTAATGGGTCTTTTATAAAATTACTTTCAAAAATTAAAGCTTTTAGCAATAAAAGAAAAACTAAAGAATATATTAGAAATCCTAAAATACCTCTTTCTTCTATAAAACTTGCTAAGATAAAATCTGTTTCAGCAGCAGGCAAAAATCCTAATTTTGCTTGGGTACTGTTACCAAATCCCTTACCCCAAAAACCAGCTGATCCTATTGTAATTTTTAGCTGCTTACTATTATAACCATATTTTAAAGGATCTATATCTGGATTTAAAAATGTTATTATTCTTAATTTTTGATAATCTTTTAAAATAAAATGCCATGCAAATAAGGAAAGTATAGAAAAAATTAAAAATAAAATTAATATTTGTCTTAATGAAATAAAATTAATCACAATAATAATCCAAGTTAAAAGATATAAAAGTATCATTCCTAAATCAGGTTGAAGTCCTATAAAAAAAATAAAAGGTGAAATAATTAAAAAACTAATAAAAAGAAAGAAATTATTTTTTAAATAATCAACATTTTTGCTTATAAATAAAGTTAATGTTAAAAGAAAAATAATTCTCGTAAATTCTGATGGTTGTATATAAAACCCCCCAATATTAAACCAAATATTTTCTTTTGTAGGAAAAATTAAAGTTAAAAATAATATAAACAAAGAAAAAATATATAATATATAAAAATAAGGGTATCTTATCATATTACTATAGTTTATATAAAAAGAAGAAAACAATATAAAAAAAGAAACTATCCAAAAAATAATTTGTTTTATAAATTGATCTGTTTTGCCTATAGAAAAAATAGTTGAAAGAGAAAAAATCATAAAAATTAATAAATAAATTACAATATAAATATTAATTTTCATCTTCTTGAAAATAATTATAGGATGGATAAAGTAAAACCTTTTCAGGATTTTTTGAAAAAGGAGGTAGTGTGATTGTTATTATTTTTCTTTCATAAATTTCTATATAATCAATTTTAGTTTTTGAAAAGCCTACAATATTGTCAAAGTAATCAAGAAATATAAAATTCAATTCTAAATTATTAAAGGGCTTTTGATCATTATTTATAATCTCTGCGTTTAATTTATTGTTTTCAATATTATAATTTAACAAGTCTATAACAGGTGGTTTTTCGCTACTTTCTACCCAATCATTAGAATTTATATCAATTTCTAATTTTATTTCTTTTATTTTAAATTTAGGCAATTGCTTGTTTAATTCTAAAATGTATTTATTTTCAAGAGGTAAAATAAAAGAATTTTTTTTAGGAGTTTCAGCTTTATATTCTGATTCTCCATAAAGAACAAATTTATAAGAAAAATTTTTGAGAGCATATTTTGACGAAGGGTTTTTTATTATAGCAAACAAATCCAAACTATTATCTTGATAAATTAAGTAGCCAGTTTTACTTATTTCTAATTTTAAATTTTTTATTTCACAAGAAATACAAGGACCTCCACAATCAACATCAGCTTCATCTTGATTTTTTATATTATCATAACAAGTTGGAGCTGGCTTTAAGTTTTTTATTAATAAAAATAAAAATGATAAAATTATAATTAAAAATACAAAACCATATTTTAACTGTTTTTTTAATCTCCAGCTCATTTTAGTTTTTCAAGCTTATAGATTTATAATAAATTAATTTTAATAAATAGTTTCAAAAAATGAAAATTCATTTTGTAGGAATAAGCGGTATAGGCATAAGTGCTTTAGCTAAGTATTATCTTTACTCAGGCAATTTAGTTTCTGGAAGCGATTTAACTTATCCTAATGATGTTTTTAGCAAAAAAGAAATAAAAAAAATAAAATTTTATTTAGGACATAAAGAAAGTAATTTAAAAGATGATGTTGGCTTAGTCATTCATTCACTTGCTGTTTCACAAGAAAATCCCGAATTAAAAAAAGCAAATAAATTAAAAATACCCATTAAGCCTTATCCTGAAGCTTTAGGAGATTTAACCAAAAAATATTTTACAATTGCCATAAGTGGTACTCATGGTAAAAGTACTACAACAGCTATGATATCTCAAATTCTTGTAAAAGCAGGTTTTGATCCTTTAGTGTTTATAGGTTCAAAGGTAAGTGGATTTGGTAAAAACGGAGATCCTTCTAATTTTAGATATGGAAAAAGTAATTTTTTAGTTATAGAAGCAGATGAGTATAAAGAAGGTTTTTTAAATCATCATCCTAATATAATTGTTATTACTAATATTGAAGAAGATCACTTAGATTATTACAAAAATTACACTAATATTTTAAAAGCTTTTAAAAAATTTATTTTAAATTTAAAAGAAAAAGAAGGTTTTAAAAAAACGCTTATCGTTAATAAAAAAGATAAAGGTATTCAAAAAATTATAAAATCTAAAAAATGGCTTTACGATAATAATATAAGCTGTCTGTTTTACAATAAAAAAAAAGAAAATTTAAATATAAAACTAAAAGTTCCTGGTAAGCATAATAAAGAAAATGCTTTAGCAGCTATTAAGGTTGCCGAGGTTTTAAATATAGATAAAAAAATTTGTCTTAAGGCTTTAAAAGAATTTTCTGGAATTTGGCGAAGATTAGAATTTAAAGGATTTTTAAATGAAGCAAAAATTTATGATGATTATGGCCACCATCCTACAGAAATTAAAGCAACTCTTAAAGCAGCAAGAGAACTTTTAGAGAAAAATAAAAAACTTTATTTAGTTTTTCAGCCCCATCAATATGATAGAACATATAGACTCTTTAATAAATTTTTAAAAGCATTTGATGATGCTGATTTTGCTATAATTTTAGACATTTATGATGTTAAAGGTAGAGAAAATAAAAATATTAAAGAAAAAATAAACTCCCTTAAATTAGTTCAAAAAATAAATAGAAAAAATGTAATATACCTTCCTGATTTTAATTCTTGTATTGAATTTTTAAGAGAAAAATTAAAAAAAGGCGATATATGTGTGATAATGGGAGCTGGCGATGTTTTTAAATTAACAGAAAAGATGATTAATTTAGGAATTATAAAAACTAAAAAATAGGCCTCAATTTAATTTTTTGATTTATAAAATATTTATTTTTAACACTAAAATATTGATTAATTTCTTTGGAAAGATTTGGTAAAAGAGGGTTTATTAAATTAAGAATATTTTTTAAACCCAAAACCAAGGTAGAGATTTTATTTTTTTCTAAATTTTCCCATATTTTGTTTTTATCAATATAATTATTTAATAATTTAACTAAATTCATAATTTTTAAAAAAGCGATATTGAATTCAAAGTTATTCATATGATATTGATAATCTTTAATTGTTTGATTTATTTCTTTTTCTAGCTCATTAATTTCCAATTTAAATTTATCTTCAGCTTTATTTAAAATACCAAAAATTCTCATAATCAGATTACCTAATTCGTTTTTAAGAACACCAATATAAAAATTTTCTAAATTATTCCAATCAAAATCCCAATCAGTAAAAATAGGTTGACTAAAAAGATAAGATCTTATAATTTCTTTTTTATATTTTTTTAACAAATCATCCGGATAAATTACATTACCAATAGTTTTTGACATCTTTTCTTTATTGATATTTATAAAATAATGAACAATTATATTTTCTGGAACTTTTATATTAGCAGATAATAACATAGCAGGCCAATAAATAGCGTGAAATTTTACAATATCTTTACCGATAAAATGATAGACTTCGCCCTCAAGCCAAAACTTCTTAAATTTTTTTTCATCTTTACTTCCAAAACCTAATCCAGAAATATAATTAATTAAAGCATCAAACCAAACATAAATTACTTGACTATTATCATATGGTACAGGTATACCCCAATTATAAGCTCTTTTTACATCTCTTGAGATACTTAAATCTTTTAATTTTTCGCTTCTTAAAATATTTAAAATTTCTATTTTTTTCTCTTTTGGATAAATTTTAATTTTTCCTTTTTCGATTAATTCTTTTACTTTATCTATATACTTTGTTAATCTAAAAAAATAGTTTTTTTCTTCAATTCTTTCTAAATTTTTTTTATGGATTGGGCAGATTAAATTTGTTGTTTCTTTTTCATCATAATAAGCTTCGCAACTATAACAATAATAACCTCTATATTCTCCAATATATATATCTTTTTGGCATAAATTCCAAAATTTATAGACAGCATTTTTATGTTCTTTTGAGCTTGTTCTTATAAATTTATTAAAAGAAAGATCAAATTTGCTTTTAAGAGAGTAAAATTTTAAATATTTTTCATTAACGAATTTTTTTATATTAATATTTTTTTCTTTTGCTGAACGAGCAATTTTTATACCGTTTTCATCTGTTCCTGATAAAAAGAAAACATTATTTTTTAATTTTTTTAAATATCTTACAAATATATCAGCAATTATAAATTCATATAAATGTCCTATATGAGGATCATCGTTTATATAAGGTATTGAAGTAGTAACTAATTTATTCATATGCCGCCAACGGGACTCGAACCCGTATTTTCGCCCTGAGAAAGCGATGTCCTTGCCAATTAGACGATGGCGGCAAATAAAAATTATGTTTTATAATATTAAATTATAAATTAAAAAATATGAAAAAAACAGGTTTCGGTCTTATAGAATTATTAATTGCTTTAGCAGGTTTGGGTGTTTTAACAAGTATTGTTTATTTTTATCTTAATCCTGCTGAAATATTTAAATGTTCACGTGATGTTCAAAGGATTAATGATTTAAATGTTTTAAGTTCTGCAATAGCTGATTATATTTCAAAATCCCAAAATATAGATTTAGATGGGCCCTATTATAACTATTCTTCAAATACAATATTTATAAGTATTCCCAAAGATAAAAAATCAACATCCTCATCATTTATAGAAAATGGTATTTTCTATAATTTAATACAACCTTCTTCTACTTATTATTTAACTTTAATAAATGGCCAAGGATGGTTGCCAATAAATTTTTATGATTTATATCCTCAAGCACCAAGACCAATTAATAGTTTACCGATAGATCCTATAAATAGTTTTAATAATAATCTTTTTTATTCTTATTCTTTTAATAAATTCAATAATACATTTGAACTAAATGCAAAAATTGAGTGTAAAAAATTAATGGAAAAGGCAAAAAATGATGGAGGAGATGCTGATGATATATATGAAGTAGGAACAAATCTTAAATTAATACCCCCTGTTATTTATGGTTATCAAAGAAAAATTTTAAATATTGCTAATTTTAATCCGACCTCTAATTCAATCATAGCCTCTACATCTATAAATAGTGTAACTTCTACTCAATACCAATTTTCAAATACAGGTAATGCTTATTTAAAAGCTAATTTTAAATTTTTAAATCCTAATCCATATATAAAAATAGATAAAGAAGAAATAAATTTAGCTCCTAACAATACTTCTTCTTTAAAAATAATTTGTGATGGTAGGGGATTAAAATCTGCTACAAATACCTCAAATACCTTATTAATTTTTCATAATGCTATAAATGTATCCAATCCTTTTTCTGTTTCAGTATCTTGTAATTTTGTTTCTTCTTATATTATAAAAATTGACCCTCCTATAATTAATTTAGAAGCAACAACTAAATTACCAACAGTTACAAAGGAAATAAGATTTATAAATGAAGGTGATCAGAAGGTTAAAATTTTGGAAAAGGATTTTCTTTATAAAGAAACATCAACTAATTGTCCTGATTATATTCAGTTTGATTTAGGTAATGAGAATACCATTTATGCTAAAAGCTTTATAACATCAACATTTTCTTTATATCCACAATCGGCAAATGGCAAAAAAAATTTTTATTGTTATAAAATTTTTCAAATTGGAAGCGAATCCTATAAAGTTAAAGTAAATGTGAAAATATATGCTACACCAACTCCACCATTAAATTTAAAAGCTGAAAATGATCAAACAATAAAGGGGTTTAAAATTTCTTGGTTTTCTCCTTTAGATGATGGTTATAGTAATATCAAAAATTATCAAATCTTTTATACAACATCAAGCCATAATTCTTCTTATATACAACTGGCTACAACTACAAGTAATTATTACAATCATAACAATTTAAATCCAGGAACGACTTATTGTTACAAGGTTAAAGCAATAAATAAAATTGGTGAAAGCAATTTTAGTACTCCTTTTTGTTTAAGGTATATAACCTATCCTTCCCAGCCTCAAAATTTTCAAATATTTTCAGGAGATGAAAGATTAACACTTTTATGGAAAGAACCAATAAATAATGGTGGAAGTTTAATTGAAAAATATAATATATACTATAGCGAAGATGGAATAAACTACTCTCATTTAACAGAAATACCTCACTTTTATAATTTAAATACCCAAGCTTATACACACCTGGATTTAAAAAATGGAAAAACTTATTACTATAAAATTTCTGCAGTAAATCAATTAGGTGAAGGAGGACTTACTTCAGCTTTAAATTCTACTCCCCAAAATTATCCCCTACCACCATCTAATTTAATTGTTTCAACAACTACTTCAGGAATAGAATTAAATTGGCAACCTCCTTTATTTGATCAGGGTTCGAAAGTTTTATATTACAACATTTACAGATCTACAAATACTTTAAACTTTAATTTTATTGCTTCAACTACAGAAACTAATTATTTAGATAAGAATGTGTCAACTAATACAACATATTATTACTATATTACAGCAATAAATTCAATTGGAGAAAGTAAAAAAAGCAATAAAAACTCCGGTTGCTATGGTAGTAAATGTGTTTCAGTTGTTAAATGTAATCCTCCATCTTCATTATCTGCAACACCTATATTTTCAAATAAAATAACATTGGAATATAAATATGATACCTCAGCTACTTTTTATATTTATATGACAACAAAGGATGAATATAAAATAATTGCTAGTACAACCAATACTACTTTTACTATTTCAGGACTAAAAAATGGCAAAGATTATTATTTCTATGTGACAAGTAGAGGATCATCATGTCAAGAATCAGATCCCAGCGATTATGTTATCGCTACTCCAATATCTAACCCTCTTTTTCCTATAGACCTACAATCTGAAAGGCAAGGAGGAAAAATAAAATTAAAATGGAAACCACCTTTTTCAAATGAAGGAGAAACTATAAAAAATTATTATGTATATAAAGCCACATCTTCTCCAACTTCTACTTATAATTTAATAGGAGGTGTATCAACAAGTACTTTATCAAATGGTTTTTATAATTTTGAAGATTTGAATATAGAACCAGGTAATTTTTATAGTTATTATGTTAAAGCTTTAAATAATAAAGGTTTAGGATTTAGAAGTAATACTTTTTCAAATTATATTTCTATCTGTTGGGCTAATTTATACAAAACTAATTCAAATTTAGGATTTAATAAAATTATTTCTTTTTTAAATAATTATGCTGCAGTTGGATGGTTTTACAATACCTCAACAGGAAAATATACAGGACTTTTAACCTTAATTGATAATATAGGAAATATTAAAAAATCACAGATTGTAAATACAAATAAAGAAAATTCATTTAATTTTATTTTAGCTTCCTCTTCTTATTTTGTAGGTGGTTATATATCTTCTAATAATTACGATGGTATGCTTTTAAAAATAGCTTCAAATGGTACAAGTGTCATATGGGCAAAATCTTTTGGAGGAAGAAAAGAGGATAGAATAATTAATGCTTACTTAAGTCAAAGAGAAATTGCTTTAGCAGGTTATACTTCTTCTTGGGGAGAAGGAAACAGAGATGTTTGGTTTAATGTTATAGATATTGATGGCAATTTAAAGTTTAATAAAGTTTTAGGAACAAAAGGAGAAGATATAGCTCAAAAAGCAATTATTTTGCCAAATGGTGACTATATTTTAACTGGCAATACAAATATTTCAGGAGATTATGATTTCTTTATTGTAAGGCTTGATAACAAGGGCAATATTTTATGGCAAAAGCTTTACAGTGGAGATGGTGATGATTTTGTTTCGGATATAGAATTAGAAGGAAATAGCAAATTGATATTAACAGGCTATACTAATTCATTTTCTCAAAATAAAGATTATGATGTATTTTTGGTTAAATTAGATCTAAATGGTGATTTATTAAAAACAATATTATATAAAGGAGAAAGAAATGATATATCTACTGACTTAGAGTTTGATAGAAATGGCAATTATCTTATTGTAGGAAGAACTGACTCATATTATTCTCAAAACAATGATATTTTTATTTTAAATATCTCTTCAACAACACTTGAAATTAATAAGCAATCAATTTTTAACACCATAGGTCAAGATAATACTAACTCGGTTATTTTAGGAAATAACAATAATTATCTTATTTCAGGAAGAACAAATATTGAAGGTTATAAAGGTTTAATTTTTTCCTTTAATGAAAATACAGATCTTGGTTTAGGTTGGGGAGATTTAGGATTGGGTTTTATTAATGCTAATATTTTTAATACATCTACTTTTAATATTTATACAAAAGCTATTAAATTTTCAATAAGAGATGAAAATTTAGTTTTAAGTAATATAAATTTAAATTTAAATGAAATAAGTTTAGATAGTTCTTATTTAGGGTATCAATATTGTAATATAGGTGAATTATTAATATATGGACTAAACAGCACATACGATAAATTTTATTTAAAAACATTTTCAGATCAAAGTAATATTTATTTATACTTAATAGAATATTTTAATAGTAATCCTTTAGATATTTTAAATAAAATTACTTTAAGTAAAGATATATATCGTAGTACTTCTTCAGATAATTATTTATTTGTTACTTCAACAGGTGATGATTATTTTAAACACATTAATCCAACCCCATCTAATTGTTATATAGAAATAATTAATATTATTTTTTTCTTAGCTAACAATTTTTCAAACGAATACTGTTCTAATCTTGATAGTGATATAAAACCACCACTTCCGCCAAAGAATGTTTCTTCTAATTTAGGATCATCAAATATAACCATAAGGTGGCAACCTCCTGATTATTATGGTGGTTCTCCAATAAATTTTTACAATATATACCGAGCTACAACAACAAATAATTTTTATCTAATTGCTACTACCACTGCTACTTCTTATAATGATACTATTGATCAAAATAATTATTATTGTTACTATATTACAGCTTCAAATATAATAGGAGAAAGTGATAAAAGTAATTTTGCTTGTTCAATATCACAGGTATTAAATGAACCATCAACAGTATCTTTATCTTATACTTCAGATTCTAACAAAATAACAATTAACTGGAGTGCGGTAAGTGGTGCTCAATATTATTTAATAAAAATGAATAATTTTAATTTAGCTACTACTACAGCAACTTCTTATTCTTTTTATGCTGATTATTATAAGGGTTATAATTTTGGTATATATCCTGTTTTAAATAATATTATTTATAATAAGAAGAATTCTAGCTTAAACAGTTATAAACTTTTTGCAATAGGATATCTTAAATCAAAACAAATTAATCCTACCTCAGTTAAATTAGAATGGGCAACATCTACTGATTTAAATGAATCTATAAATGAATTTCTTTATTTTAATATATATAGGCAAAATTATGGTGGAAGTTATAAACTAATAGCAACTACAACAGCAACAAGCTATATTGATACAAACTTAATAGCTGGAGAATATTATTGTTATCAAATAAAAGCTTTATATAAATTTGGAGAAAGTTTACCAAGTAATGATAGTTGCCTGATCTTTAAATCTTTACCAGAAAAGCCTCAAGTTATAGTTAAACAAAGAAGAGTTTCTTCTGTTGATCAAGGTATAGTTTGGTTACAATTTAAGGGTATTAAAAATTATTCTAAAGAAGCAGGATTTGATAAAATAGATTATATTGTTATTGAAAGAAATCCTGGAAGAAATGTAAAAGCAACTATTACACCTGATACTTTAAACTACTTGGATTACAATAATATAGGTTATGATACTATAACTTATAACATATATGTCAAAAATAGCCTTGGAACAAGTTCTGTTTATAATATAAATGTAGAACCAAATCAATATTTGTCTAAATTTAATCTTTATAAGGTAACTTTGGATAATCAGATGTTTTTCTTAGGTAGTATAAATAGCGGAGAAAATATTGACCTTAATTTAACATTAGGCAATAAAGATCAAAATTATAAATCACCAAATAGAAGTATTTATATTTCAATAGATGACCCACCTAAATACGTTGGTAAAGTTGATATTTTTATAGATGGTAGTAGTAATATAAATACTAATAATATAAAAGAATTTAGTTTAATCTGTGATGATTATAAAATTAATCTTGATTATTCCGCAAGCTATAATTATTATCCATTGTACCGATTCTGCTCAAATATGACCATAAACTTAATTTGGGATAAAAATTTAATTGAATCAGAAATTCCTAAAGTTAAAATTCAAAGTATAAAAATTTATTAAATAATCAAAAAATGAAAGGATTTACTTTAATAGAAATTTTAGTAGCTATTTTTATTATTGCTATTATAATCGTACTTGGCTTTGTTTATATTAACCCTTCGGAAATATTTAAAGAAATAAGAGACCAGCAGAGAATTAAAGATTTAGAAGTTTTATCATCAGCAATATTAAACTATATAAAAATTAGTAACGAAGTTGATTTAGATGGAGAAAATTATGTACTTACCGGCAAAGACGAAGAAAATCCATCTATTTATTTATCTTTACCATTTGATAAAGCAACATTATCATTTTCAACTATTACTTCTAATGATGGTACAATTTGGTCAATTAAATACAATGCTTCATCAACAAATTTAAAACTTATAAATGGAGAAGGATGGTTGCCAATTAATTTAATAGAAGAAGCAAGCATAATTTCAAATTTGCCAGTTGATCCATTAAATACTATTTCCCAAGATTCTAAAAAAAATTATTTTTATAGTTATGTTTTTAAAAGATCTACAAACGAATTTGAAATTAATGCTAATTTAGAATCTAAAAAATTTAAAAAAGGAGGATCAAATGATGTTGTTTCTAATGATGGGGGTAGTGATTTAGAAATACTTGAAGTAGGAAATAAAAAATGCTTGATATCTTATGGAAATAAAACCCCTAATTTATATGGAACAACTACTACAAGCAGTTGTAATGTTTATAATTTACAACCTGGGGTTTTGCCGGGAGAATTTATTTCTCAAGATTTATGTTTTAATAAAAATTTTACAAATAAAACAAAAAACTTTTATCCTACAAGAAATTTTATTTTCAAAGACTCAGATAACAATATTTTAATTTTTGGGAGAAATATTTTTTCTACTACTTCAAGCTTCTTTATAAATAAATTAGATAGAAATGGTAAATTAATTTCTTCTAAATTGTTAAGCTTTAATACAACCAGCCCTATTTATTTACAAACAATCTATCAATCAAAAGACAAAAATTTTTATATTGCTTTTAGAATAAATGCAACCTCTACAAATCCAGGAGATAGTTTATTAATTAAGGCTGATAAATTTTTAAATAATATCTTCTGGAGTAAATATTATTATCAGGTCGGTGTTCAATATCCTGTTTATATTTATGAAAACCCCATTGATCAAAAGATTGAGCTTATTAAACAAATTCGATACAATAATATTTTTCAATCTTTAAAAATTGATCCAAATAATGGAAATTTATTAAGTAGTGGTGATTTTAAATATCAGATACCATTTGGAAAGATATATGCTGGTGTAAAAACTATTGATGGAGGGTTTGTTTTACTTGGGGATGAAGAAGATAATGGTACTCTGCCATTGTTTTTATCTTCTATTTTAATTAAATTTGATAAAGATAATAATATTCAATGGAAAGCTAAATACTTAAATTATGGTTTTGTTAGCTCATCTAATGATTTACCAGATAAAAGTATATTTATTTTAAATACAAAAGATAACGGTTTTCTTTTTAATGTTTTATATAAATATAATACAAGCACAAATAGCAAAATCAAAACTTTATCTTTTATTAAGACAAATTATCGTGGTGAAATTGAATGGATAAAAGAATATAGCGATTATTACGCTGATATAAATATTAGAGATATTAAAGAATTTTTAAATGGAGATTTTGGTTTAATAGCATACATAGGTACATCCAGCAATTTATTTTTATTTGATAAAGATTTCAATCTTAAAAATTCATATAAATTTTTAACATCAGGAAGTGACGTATTTTTTCTACAAAAATTTTTTATAGGAAATAATTTTAATTTATTATTATCAAATTTTATTAAATTAAAACCTTCGTTACCTCCGGATAGTTTTAATAATTTATTAAGATTAGCAAATAACTTTATTATAAAAGGTTTTTTTATGAGAAGCTTAGCTTATTATGAACCAGAAGAAAGTTATATTATCGGAAATTATGATTATTATTTTTTTAATATTATAAAATTAAAAGATTTTGATAATTTGTATTATTTAAAAGATAATATGTTTTTTGTAACTACTACTTCTATAATCTTTTCCAATGGGGCAACTGTAATAACAACAAGTGACATTGTTCCTACTTCTACTTATTTTACTCCTACACCTTATGATATTACTTCTACTATTTCTAATTTTGATATTTATTCGATTAATGTTTTAGATCAATGTGACAATTATTGGTCGAAGCATATTGGTAAAAATATTATTATTAATGATTTAAAAAGGATTAACAACGGTTATATTTCAGCGGGGCATAAATTAAAAGGAGAAAACCTATCTGATTTTTGGATAGGTAAATTTTCAACATCAGGAGAGTTAGTTTCATCTAGTTCCCTATTTATTGGAAATTATAATTATTTAACAAAAGTAATTGAAAATGGAGATTATTTTGTTTCAGGTTATTATAAAGAAAATTTCAACATTTTACCAAATGGTTATTTTGCAAAAATTGGGAGTACATCTTTAGATTTAAAAAATTTAGCCACTACTTCAAATGTGATATTTAATGATTTAATTAAGGTTGATAGTAGTTATATATTAGTTGGGGCAAAATATGAAAACGATTACTCACCACCTAAAGGCTATGTAAGTAAATATAGTGCTAACTCTATTAATATATTTACAGAAGATGTTGATAGCAGCTTTAATTCTGTTTTATATGATGAAGGAGATTATATTTATATAGCAGGAGAGAAATACAATCAGGGATATATTAGGGTTTTAAATATAGAAGATTTTAGTAAAAGCGGTATTTGGTCTAATAAGCCATATGATATTTATAAAAATATGAAACAAAGTATCAAAAAAATAGTTTTTGATGAGAATAAAAATATTATTGCTTTATTTAATATTTTTGATAGCAATTTAGGAATTTATAAAATTGGTTTAGCAAGAATTTCAAGAGTAACTGGAGATATTATTGACTCAAAAGTAGTATATAATGACTATTTTTATGGTAACGATTTAACAATTACAGAAGATGGAAATTTTTTGATAACCGGATATTTGCCTCTTAAGAAAAATCCTTTTTCAAATTGGAGTCTGGGATTAATGAAAATAGATAAAAATTTTGATCTTTTATGGGTCAAATATTTTGGTGGTTATTCACAAGAAGAGTTTAGTTTTGGCAGTGCTGTAGTTCCAGCTTATAATGCAGGTTATTTAATCGGAGGTTATAATGGTGCAAGCAAACAAGGATGGCTTTTAAAAGTTAACTATAATGGAGATTGTATAAGATGCGGCAGTTTATCTTTTAAAGAAAGATTTATATATGCTTTTAGAAATATTTTAAATAATATTTTATCTAATATTAGATCTATTTTACTTTTACTTCCTCGATAATTTTTTCTAAGGTTTGAGGATATTTTCTTGCTAATTCTGAAAGAACTTTTCTATTTAAGTTTATATTGTTTTCCCTTAAAAGATGAATAAATTGACTATAATTTAAGCCGTAATTTCTTACAAAATTGTTTATGTGAATTTGCCATAATCTTCTAAAATTTCTTTTTTTCTCTTTTCTTCCTCTAAAACTATGAACACCAGCATGAAGTATTGCTTCTCTTGCAGATTTTTTCTTTTTGCTTCTATGCCACTTGTATCCTTTTGCTAATTTAAGCAATCTCTTTCTTTTTTTTAATTTTATTTTACCTCTTTTTGACCTTGCCATTTTTTATTTATTTTAATTATAACAAACTTTTTATTTTATTCCAAAAATCTATAACATATTTTTCAAAATCAATTTTACCATCTCTAATTTTATCTAAATCCTTTTCCATTTTTGATGTTAATTTTAAATCAATTATTTCAGGAAAATTTTTTCTTAAAAATTCTATAACTTTTATGCCTATCTCAGTTGGTTTAAGCGAATTTTTCTCTTTAATTACATAGTTTCTTTTATAAAGAATTTTTATTATTTCAGCATAAGTTGATGGTCTTCCAATGCCAAGTTTTTTTAATTCTTTTATTAAAGATGATTCAGTATATCTTGCTGGAGGCTTGGTTTCTTTTTCTTCAACATAGATTTTTGAAGGTTTAAGTTCTTTATCTAAAGCTATATCAGGTAAGCTGTTAAATTTTATTTTGAAAGGGAAAAATTCTAAATAGCCATATTCTTTTATTTTTTCTCCAGTTGTTTTAAAAATAAATTCTTTATGGTTTTGGGGGAAAAGATAAATATTTGTTTCTTCTATTAGAGCATTTTTAGAGCAAGAAGATAAAGTATATTTTAAGATTAAGTCAAAAAGTAATTTTTCATATTTATTTAATTTTGGAATATTTTCAATTTGGGTTTGTCTTATGGCTTCATGTGCTTCTTGGCTAAATTTTTCTTTTTTACTTATAGGTTCTTCATATTTTTCTTTTAGATAATTTTTAATTTCATTAAGAAAATTTTTTGATAATCTGTAGCTGTCGGTTCGATGATATGTTATTAATCCTTTTTCATAAAGATTTTGAGCAAGTTTCATTGTAAAAGGAGAAGAAAAATTGTATTTTAAAAAAGCTACTCTTTGTAATTTTGCTGTATCTAAAGGTAGTGGTTTTTTTAGGATTTTTTCTTTTTTTAATATTTCTTTTATTTTAAATTTATCTTTATTTATTTTTTCTAAAATTTTTTCTAAATGATCTTTATCTTTAAAAATATGATTATTTTTATTATCTATTAAATAAGCTTTAAATTTGGAAAAATCTGCTATTAAATGATAATATTTTTTAGGTTTGAAATTTTTTATTTCTAACTCTCTTTCTACTATTATTCTTAATGCTGCAGATTGAACTCTGCCACAAGATTTACCTATATTATGTTTCCATAAAATTGGTGAAATAGTGTATCCTATGATTCTATCAATACATCTTCTACTTTTTTGCGAATTAACTAAGTTGTTATTAATCTTATCCTTATTTTTAAAAGCTTGATATATAGCATTTTTTGTTATCTCGTAAAATCTTAATCTATATACATTTTTATTTTTTAAAAATAGTTTTATGCTCCAGGCAATAAATTCTCCTTCTCTATCAGGATCTGTAGCTAAAAATACTTCTTTTGAATATTTAAGGAATGATTTTAATTTTTTTATAAAATGCCATTTTATAACTTTATATTTAATATAAAGATTACCATTTTTTATTGAGATTCCAAATTCATTTTTAGGCAAATCATATATATGTCCATATGAAGAGATTACTTTAAAATCTTTAGGTAAAAAATTTTTTATAGTTTTTGCTTTTTTGGGAGATTCTACTATTACTAATTTCATTTTATAATTTTAATATAATTAAGAAATAAAAAAGGATAAAACTTTTTTAAAAATGAAGAGCAAGAATAAAAAAATAGCAGTTTTAATGTCAGGGGGCGTTGATTCTTCTGTAGCTGCTTTACTTTTAAAAAAGAAAGGTTTTAATATAATTGGTGTTCACTTAAAAATATCAAAGTTTTGTAATGTTGAAGATGAATATGATGCTCGTAGAGTGGCAGAGATTTTAAATTTCCCTATTTACACCTTGGATATAAGCGAAGATTATCAAAAATTAGTAATTGATAATTTAATAAAAGAATATGGACAAGGATTAACACCAAATCCAGATATTTGGTGTAATAGCAGAGTAAAGTTTGGAATAATCTTTAATTTTGTTAGAGATTTAGGCTTTAGATATATAGCTACTGGTCATTATGCAAGAACAGTAAAAATTGGCAATAGTTACTTTCTAAAGATACCTAAAGATAAAAATAAAGATCAAACTTATTTTTTATGGCAAATAAACAAAAATAATTTAAAAAACATAATTTTTCCTTTAGCTAACTATGAAAAAGAGGAAGCAAGAAAAATAGCTTTTGATAATAAATTACCAAATGCTTTTAAAAAAGATAGTCAAGGAATTTGTTTTTTGGGCAAAATAAAGCTAAGTGATTATTTAAAACAATTCTTACCTATTAAACAAGGAGAAATAAGAGATTATGCTAATAATATAATAGGTTATCATAATGGTTGTTATTTTTATACAGAAGGCCAAAGACATGGTTTAAACATCAAAAATGGTCAAGGACCTTATTATGTAGCATTAAAAGATATAAATACCAATACATTGATAGTTGCTAAAGAAAACGAAGAAATTCTTTATATTTCAAAAATATTTCTAAATGATGTAAATTTATTAGTAAATAAAGATTTTTTAAATAAGATAAGCAAAAAAGATAAAATTAATGTTTTAGTGAAATGTAGATATAGGCAACCATTTGTTAGAGCAATTTTTGATCTTAATAACAATATTTTACAATTAAAAGATAAAGTTAAGGGAGTAGCCTTAGGTCAAAGTGCTGTTTTTTATTTTAAAGATATAGTCTTGGGAGGGGGGATAATTTACAAAAAAGAATAAAAATATGATTACTTCAGAAGAGGTTAGAAAAATATTTTTTGATTTTTTTAAAAAAAGAGGACATTCGATAGTAAAATCTTCGTCTTTGATACCCGAAAATGACCCTTCGGTTTTATTAACTACTGCTGGAATGCAGCAGTTTAAATCTTATTTTTTAGGAGAAAAAGACCCTATAAAAGATTTTGGTTCACAGAGAGTAGTTAGTATTCAAAAATGTTTTAGAACTACTGATATCAATGAAATTGGAGACGAAAGACATTTAACATTTTTTGAAATGTTAGGCAATTTTTCTTTTGGTCCGGTAGGTTCTGATGATCCTAATGATTTTTCAACTAATGGTTATTTTAAAAAATCTGCTATATTTTGGGCTTATGATTTTTTAACTAAGGAATTAGGACTTAAGATAGATTATACTACTGTTTTTGAAGGTGATAAAAATGTACCTTTTGATAATTTAAGTTATGAATTTTGGAAAAATTTGGGAATTTTGGACATAAGAAAAGCAGGAAAGAGTGATAATTTTTGGGGTCCTACAGGAGATGAGGGTCCTTGCGGTCCTACTACCGAAATATATATAGACAATATAGAGATTTGGAATTTAGTTTTTAATGAATATTATATGGACATAAAAGGAAATTTAAAAAAATTACCTCTTTTGGGTGTTGATACAGGTATGGGTTTTGAAAGATTAATGAAATCAATTCAAAAAACTAACACTATTTTTGAAACAGATCTTTTTGAGCCACTAAGAACTTATATTTTGGATTATAATTCTGATATAGATCAAAGAGATTTAAGAATAATATTAGATCATTTAAGGGGTAGTGTTTTTTTAATAGCAGATGGGGTATATCCGAGTAATTTAGAAAGAGGTTATATTTTAAGAAGAATTTTAAGAAAATTGATGCTTAAGATTTATAAATATTCATTAAATAAAAATTTTAATATTTTAATAAAGGCTGTAATAGACAAGTTTTCTAATATCTATGAAAACTTATTAAATTATGATAAAATTATTAATGTTATATATAAAGAATTTACTGGATTTGAAAAAACTTTAAATAGAGGAATCATAAAATTTGATAAAATAGTTAAGGATAATAGCAATCTTGGTGAAAAGTTATTTGTTCTTTATAGTACTTATGGATTACCTGTCGATATCTCACTTGAAATTTTGAGGGAAAGAAATATTTCTTATAGTGATAAAGATTTAAATGATTTTAATAGATTATTTGAAGAACACAGAAAAATATCAAAGGAAAATAAGTAAATAAAATTTATAATTTATAATAAATGAACGAAGAAAGAGATTATATATATCTTAAGGGAACAGAAGAATTAGGAGATGTAATAGATGCTTTAAGAAAAATAAATGCTCCAGAAATTATTATTGTAGTACCAAGAAGAACTAAATGTTTTTTAAATTATACTAATTTAGATATATTAAAAAATGAAATTAAAAAATTAAACAAAAAAGTTTATATAGATAGCGATGATGAACAAATAATTAATTTAGCAAAAGAGCAGGGTATTAATATATTTTTAAGTGAATATAATGTAGAAGAAATAAATAGAATTGTAACAGATATTTTACCTCCTCAAAAAACTAAACCAAAATTTACAAAAAGGATACCTGAAGAAAAAATAAAGCTAACTTCAAATTTTGATGATTATGACTTAACAAAGAAGACTAAACAAAAAAGAAAAAGAGTAAATATGTCTTTAGTTTTTTTAATTTTGGTTTTTGTTGGTGGAATATTTTATTTTCTAATTTCCTTAAAATTTGGATATGTAACCGTAGTAGTTTCACCACAAAAACAACCTTTACCATTTGAAGATTATTTAGTTTTAAATCCTAATATTACTTCACCTGTAGTTGAAGAAAATTCTATACCAGCAGAATATATAGAAATTTCTAAAAATATATCTATTAGACAAAAAACTTCAGGTTCAAGATCAGGGAGTAATTTGCCTACCGGCAAAGTAAAGATTATAAACAAAGATAAAGAAAACTCTATTTCGATTATAGCAAATACGAGATTAATTGCTCCAAATGGTAATGAATATAAACTTTTAGAAAGAGTAAGTTTAGGTCCGGGAGAAGAAAAAGAAGTTGTAATTGTAGCAAAAGAAAATGATCAAAAATATTATCTAACCGATACAAACGTTATCTTTAATATACCAGGGCTTAAAGGAACATCATGGGAGGACAAAATAGAAGCTAGGTTAATAGAACCTGTCAGAGGATCAGGTGATAAGGTTAATTATGTAACTCTTAATGATATTTCTGAAGGTAAAATAAAATTAGAAAAAGAATTAGAAAAAGCTATAAGTGATGAGCTTAAAAATAAATATAAAGATTATGTTTTTCCTGAAGAAAAAGGAGATTTCCAAATAAAGCAACCTGAAGTTTCACATCAAGTTGGACAAGTTACAGATGAGATAGTTTTAACAGGTTCTGCCTATTTGAAAACAGTAGGAGTAAAGTATAGCCAACTTGTTAACTATATTAAAGATATTATAGCTAAAGAAAATTTAAAAAAAGATTCTGATTATAGAATTTTAGATTTTAAATTAGATCGTTTAACAATAAATAATTTTGATCCTAAAACAAAAATAATGACAGTTTTAGCAAAAGGAAATATTACAATTGAAAGCAGAGTTAATGAAAAAGAAATTATTTTAGCAATTGCAGGTAAAGATATAGAAGAAGTTAAAGAAATAATTGGAAAAATGAGCAATATAACAAATGCAAAATTGATCCTTAATCCCTCATGGTTGAAAAAAATACCAGAAAATTTAGATAAAATAAAAATTAAAATAGAATAAAATTAAAAAAATAAAAATTTATTTATAATGGTCGATAATTTAAAAAGATATCTATTAAAAAATGGAAAAGACAATATATATAGAAATACTTGAAAGGATAATAAAATCACTTGTCAATAATCCGGATGAAGTTAAAATAACTAGAAACCTTGATGAATTAGGAGTTCTTATAAAAATAAAAACACATCCTCAAGATATGGGTTTGGTTATTGGTAGAAAAGGAGAAATGATTAAAGCAATTAAAACTATAATGAAAGCTATTGGCCTAAAACATCATGCAAGACTAAATATAAAAGTTGAAGAGCCAGATTATTTTGAAAAAATTAAGTCATCAAATAAAATAAAAACTAAAAGTGACGAAATAATTGAGGAGTTAAAGAAATAATTTTGATTATATTAATGAAATATAAAATAGTTTTTGATATAATCACCCTTTTTCCAGAAGCATTTTCTTATTTTAATACTTCAATATTGAAAAAAGCACAAGAGAAAAATATTATTAAAATTAATATTTTAAATCTAAGAGATTTTGCAGAAGGGAAACATAAGATAACTGATGATTATCCATATGGTGGAGGACCAGGGATGGTGTTAAAGATAGAGCCGGTATTTAAGGCTATAGAGTTTGCAAAAAAAAGATGTAAGCTATTGCCCAAAATTGTTATCTTAACAGATTTATCAGGAAAAATTTTTAATCAAAAAATAGCTTTTGATTTATCTAAATATAAACACATTATAATAGTATGCGGACATTATGAGGGGGTTGATTATAGAATAAGAAAGTTCATAGACATTCTGATTTCTGTAGGAAAGTATGTTTTAACAGGAGGAGAACTGGCATCAATGATTATAGTAGATACAGTTTCAAGATATATCCCGGGTGTATTAAAAAATCCTCTTTCTTTAGAAGATAAAAGATTTGGTAAATTGGTTAGTATACCTGTTTATACAAGACCGGAAGTATTTGTAACTCCTGATGGTAAAAAATTAAGAGTTCCTAAAATTTTGTTATCGGGTGATCATAAAAAAATTGAAAAATGGAGGCTAAAATATTATAAAAAGATTAATTTATAATATTTTTATTTAAAGATGTCAAATAAATTTGAAGAAACAAATAAATATTTTCAAAATTTAAGACCCGGAGAAAGAGAATTTTTGGAACATTTTGAAAAACATCATAGTTTTGAGGTTCTAAAAAAAGAAGAAACAACTAAAGAAAAAGCGCATGAAAAAATAAAAGAATTTGTAAAAAAATTACATCAGGATATAGAAAATTTACCAGAAGTACAACAAGAAGCAAAAATACATCATCAACCCCTTGAAGATGTTACAAATATATTATCTACAGCATTGGAAATTACTTTATCAGTAGGAATATTAGAAGGATTGAATTTTATTCGTAAAATGGGTAATCCTCACTTGTTAGATACATTCCATGATTTGTTAGCAGGTCATTTTTTTGATTTATTAGTTAAAAGCAATAAATTAAAAATTATTCAATAAATTATATTTTTGTAATGGAAAATATCTTTTCAAATCCACCCGCATTCCCCCCTTTTATAGTTTATAGTATAGGATTTTTAACTGGCATTATAGGTTTTGTTTTAATCTATATTACTGTTTTATATCTTAAAAAATATTTAGAAATGTCAAGAATTAGACTCTCTTTAAATTACGTTTTAATTTTAATTGAACTGCCTAAATATCATTATCTTCCCAAAGGAGATACACCTACTCCTAAAGTTATTGAAGAAATAAATAACTTTGAAAATTTTATCAATTCTTTATCAAAATCAAAATATCCTATAATTTTTGAAATTGCTACCCCTCATTACGGAGAAGAGATATTTTTTTATATAGCAGTTCCTAAAAAATATGTAGAGTTTATACAAAAAACTATTAGAGCTTTTTGGCCTGGTTCAGATACCCAGATAATTAAAGAAGACTATAATATTTTTAATCCAGAAGGAGTAACCTTAGGATCGTTTGTTAAACTAAACTCTCATTTTTTTAAACCTATTAAAACATATAGAGAAATAGCCCAAGCAAACTTAGATCCACTTGATAGTTTTTTGGCTGCATTTAATAAACTTAAAAAAGAAGGTGAAGGAATGGTTTATCAGGTGATAATAAAGCCCTTAGGTGCAAAATATGCTAAAAAAATTTCTAAAGTAATAAAAAATTTAAAAGAAGGAAAAAAATTTGAACACTCCTCTCTTCATAGTTTTGGTAAAGAGTTATCTAATTTTTTTTATAGTAAAGAAGAAAGAGAAAAGAAAGAAATGGAGATGAAAGAGAAAGTTATTGATGAATATCTGATAAAAAACTTAGAAGCTAAAATGACAAAACCATTTTTTGAGGCAAATATAAGAATTTGTGTTTCTGCCCCCACTATTTTTGATGCTGAAGAAATTCTTTCTTCTGCTGAATCAGCTTTTCATCAATTTATAAATCCTAATATTAATGAGTTTACTATAAATAGGGTAAAAAGAAGATTGTTAGGGAAATTTATTTATAATGTTTCTTTTAGGTTGATGTCTAAAAATGAATCTGTTATTTTAAATTCTGAAGAAATATCTTCTATAATTCATTTGCCTACTATGTATTCTAAATCTCCTATAATTCACTGGCTAGGTGCACGTTCTGCTCCACCTCCACCTAATTTGCCTACAGAAGGAGTTATATTAGGAGAAGCAGTTTATCAAGGTTCAAAAGCAATTGTAAGAATAAAAAGAAATGATAGAAGAAGGCATATATATATTATCGGACAGACTGGTACTGGTAAAACAACGATTTTAAAAAACATAGCAGAACAAGATATGCAAAATGGCGATGGACTTTGTTTTATTGATCCTCATGGAGATGTTGCTCAGGAACTTTTAGGGCTTATACCACAAAATAGAATTGATGATGTTATCTATTTTAATCCAGGCGATCCTCGTTACCCGCTTGGTTTAAATATCTTAGAATATGATGTTAATTTTCCAGAACAAAAAACATTCATCATAAATACTTTAATTGAAATAATTGATAAATTATATAATTTGCAATTAACAGGAGGACCTATGTTTGAACAATATTTGAGAAATGCTTTACTTCTTATAATGGATAATCCTAATTGGGGTCATACTTTATTAGATGTTTCTAAAGTTTTTGTAGATGAATATTTTAGAGATAGTTTACTTGCTCAGTGTAAAAACTATCCTGTAGTAGAATTTTGGAAAAAACAAGCCACAGTAGTAAAAGGAGAACTTTCTTTAGAAAATATGATAACTTGGATAACTTCAAAATTAAATCCTTTTATTACTAATGATTTTGTGAGACCAATTATAGCTCAATCTAAATCATCTTTAGATTTTAGAAACATAATGGATAATAAAAAAATTTTAATAGTTAATCTTTCAAAGGGCAAAATCGGAGAAACCAGTGCCTATCTTTTAGGTATGATACTTGTAGCAAAAATTTTATCAGCTGCATTTTCAAGAGTAGATATACCAGAAGATCAAAGAAAAGATTTTTATTTATTTATTGATGAGTTTCAAAATTTTGCTTTTAAAGGAATAGCCTCTATTTTATCTGAAGCACGAAAGTATAGACTTTCTTTAGTTTTAGCTCATCAATATATCAAACAATTACCAGAAGAAATATCTGCTGCTGTTTTTGGTAACGTTGGTACAATATGTGCCTTTAGAATAGGTACAGAAGATGCTGATTTTTTAGAAAAACAATTCGCTCCAATTTTTACCAAAGTAGATTTAGTTAATATTCCTAATTACACTCTTTATCTTAAACTATTAATTGACGGTTATGTGTCTGATGCTTTTAATATAAAAACATTTAAACCTAATAAACCAGATTTTGAAAAAGCAAAAAAAATTGCTGAATTGAGTATTTTAAGATACGGTAGACCTCTTAAAGAAATAGAAGAAGAAATGGCTCAAAAATATAAATACATTTAAAAAATAGTGAAATAAAAAATGAAAAATATATAATTAAAATTTTTATTTAATTTAGAACATTAATTTCTATTATAATTATAATAATTATAATAATTATATAATTTATTAAAATTTTAATAAAATAAAAGATAATTTCTAAAAAATAAATTAAAAATTTTAAATTTCTACAACTTGGCCTTATATTTTAATAATTTCCTATAAAGAATAATCATCAGAAAATTACATATATTAGCCAAACAAAATGTTGCTAATTTATATTTTTTGTTTTATAATTTAAAAATTAGCTTATGAGGTCAAATAGCCAAAAATAATTAAAGTTAGCTAATACAAAAATGCCAAAGCAAAAATTATTTTTGGGAAGAGCATGGTATGCAATTCATACAGTAATAGGATTTGAGGATATTGTGGCTAAATCGATAATGGAAAGAGCTGAAGCTTTTGATATGCAGGATAAAATTTTTAATGTATTGGTGCCAAAAGAAAAAGTTTGGGAAATAAAAGGAGGAAAGAGAGAATTAGTAGAAAAAAAGATTTACCCTGGTTATGTTTTTATAGATATGATAGTAACTGATGATTCTTGGTATTTGGTTAGAAACACTCCCAAAGTAACAGGGTTTGTTGGTACAGGCATTACACCTCTTCCTGTTAGCAAAGAAGATATTGAACAGATTATGAAAAAAACAATATCTGAAGAATTAAATGTTGAAACAGACATAAAAATTGATGATTTAGTTCAAATAACACAGGGTGTTTTTAAGGGTATGAAAGGAAGAGTAATTGAGATAGATAAAGAAAGGGGTAAGTTAAAATTAATTGTTTCTATATTTAACAGAGAGACTCCGGTAGAGGTAGATATTTTACAAGTTAAAAAGTCTAATTAATAAATTGAAAATTAAAAAATGGATAAACCTATTAAATCTAAAGTTAAACTTATAATTTCAGCAGGAGAAGCAACGCCAGCACCTCCAATAGGACCTTCTTTAGCTCCGCATGGAATAAATATAGGAGAATTTTGTAATAAATTTAATGAAATGACAAAAGAATATAAAGGAATGCAAATACCTGTTATTGTAATTGTTTACCAAGATAGAACATTTGATTTAATACTTAAAAAACCACCTGTTAGTTCTTTAATCAAAAAATATTTAAAAATAGAGAAGGGAAGCGGAGAAGCAGGTAAAAAATCTGTGGGTACTATTAGTAAAGATGATTTAAGAAAAATAGCAGAAGAAAAACTGCCTGATCTTAATACAGATAACTTAGAATCAGCAATAAAAATTATAGAAGGAACAGCTCGTAGTATGGGGATAAGAATAGAGTAGATTTTTCATAAATATACAAAATTTATATTTTTTAAATCTCTTTTTATTTTTTTAGTCTCCATCTATAATCTCTGTTATTATTTTATTTATTATTGATAGATCTATATAGTAAAAATAACTTTTAATATAATAATCCAAATTAATTTTTATCCACAGTTTTGATACTTGACAAAGTAGTTTGATTAATCTATAAAATTTTTGTCAGTTTATTAAAACATACAAAATTAAAAATGGCTAACAGGGAAACATCTTCTATTGTTTTTCAAGAGGGGGGGGCAAAAGAGATAAAAAATTGGTTATAATAAATAGGTTTTTTACAAAAGAAAATATACATCCTTATGATCAAATAAATTGGGTTAAAAGAAATGCAGAAATACCTGGTTCGGGTTTTAAAATGGAAGATGTGGATTTTCCTGATTTTTATAGCCAAAATGCTGTTAATATAATTGCTGAAAAATATTTCAAAGTTAACAAAGGAAAACAAGAAACATCGCTAAAGAATTGATAGATAAAGTTGTAAAAACTTTTAAAAAATGGGGATTAGAACAAGGCTATTTTGATGAAAAATTTGCAGAAATTTATGAAAAAGAATTAACTTATATTATTCTGCATCAATACGCAACCTTTAATTTTCCTGTTTGGTTCAATGTTGGTGTCGAAGGAAGTAGCCAACAATGCTCAGCTTGTTTTATTCTTGGATGCTGAAGATAATATGGAATCAATTTTGGATTGGATAAAAATTGAAGGAATGATTTTTAAAGGTGGCTCTGGTTTTGGAGTTAATTTATCAAAATTAAGAGCCAAAGGAGAAAGACTCTCCACTGGCGGTACTTCTTCAGGTGCCATTTCTTTTATGAGGGCAGCCGATACTGTTGCTTGAAGTATTAAGAGTGGAGGTGCGACTCGTAGAGCAGCAAAAATGATAATTTTTAATGCTGATCATCCTGAAATTATGGATTTTATAAGAGTGAAAGCTGAAGAAGAAAATAAAGTTAGAGCACTTATGGAAGCAGGTTATGATATGACAGATATGAATAATCACTTATGGCAAAATATTTTCTTTCAAAATGCTAATAACTCAATAAGAATTCCAGATGCTTTGATGGGAGCTGCTATGAAAGATGGAGAATGGAAAACATATTATCGAACAACAGGTAAGGTAGCTCAAACTTATAAGGCCAAAGATATTTTGTGAGAAATTGCAAAAGCAGCATGGGAATGCGGCGATCCAGGGGTTCAATTTGACGATATTATTCAAAAATGGCACACTTGTAAAAATTCAGGCAAGATTGAAGCAACTAATCCTTGCAGCGAGTATGTTTTCCTTAATTGGACTTCTTGCAATTTAGCTTCAATCAATCTTCTTAAATTCTTAAAAGAAGATGGAAGTTTTGATGTTTCTGCATTTGTTCATACTGCAAGAGTTATGTTTCTTTCTCAAGATCTTTTAATTTCTAAAGCAGATTATCCTCATCCAAAAATTGCTAAAGAAACTAAAAAATATAGAACCATTGGTTTAGGTTATACAAATTTAGGAGCTTTAATTATGGCTTTAGCTCTTCCTTATGATTCAGATGAAGCTAGAAATTTGGCAGCAACTATTACAACACTTATGATAGGAACTGCTTATAAACTTTCTGCTGAAATTTCAAGTAAACTTGGTCCATTTCCTGAATATGAAAGAAATAAAGAAACAATGATGAAGGTAATGAAAATACACAGAGATCATTTAAAGAAAGTAAAAGAAAATGAATTTAATAAAGAAATTTTAGAAAAAGCAAAAGAAGCTTGGAATGAAGTAATAGAATTAGGAGAAAAATATGGTTTTAGAAATGCACAAGCAAAAGTAATTGCTCCTATGGGGACTATTTCTTTTATGATTGACGCTGATACTGCTGGTGTTGAGCCAGATTTTGCTTTAGTGAAAATGAAACAGCTTGTTGGTCGAGGTTATATGAAAATTGTAAATAAAACTGTTTCTCTGGCACTTAAAAGATTAGGCTACAGTGAAGAACAAATAAAAGATATTGTTAAACATTTAGAAGAAACTCAAAATATTGAAACAGCACCACATATTAAAGAAGAACATCTTCCTGTTTTCGATTGCGCTATCAACCATCGGGAGGAAAAGGATATATTAATTGGATGGGGCATGTGAAAATGGTTGCTGTAGTTCAACCATTTATTTCTGGAGGAATTTCAAAAACATTTAATATGCCAAATGAAACAACCATTCAAGAAATTTATGATGCTTACTTTACTGCTTGGAAACTTGGCATAAAATGTTTTGCTGTTTATCGAGATGGTTCTAAAGCTACTCAAGCTCTTTATACAGAAAAGAAAGAGAAAAAATTAAAAGAGAAAATAGAAAGAAAAAGATTGCCAATGGTAAGACAATCAGAAACTCACAAATTTTCAGTTGCAGGACATGAAGGTTATTTGATTTACGGTATGTTTGATGATGGTAGTTTGGGTGAGATATTTATAAAAATGTCAAAACAGGGAAGTACTTTAGCAGGACTTTTAGACGCATTTGCCATATCTGTATCTATAGCTTTGCAATATGGAGTACCCCTAAAAGATTTGGTGTCAAAGTTTATTTATATGAAATTTGAACCTATGGGAATTACAAACAATAATGATATTAAAATTGCTAACTCAATTATTGATTATATATTTAGATATTTGGCTTATAGATTTTTAAGTAGTGAAGAATTAAAGCAACTTGGGCTTTTAGATAAAAATTTTGATTATCTACGACAACATCCTACTTTATTTGAGAATGAGTCTTTTATAAAAAATCAAAATAATGAATTGCCAGGTCCGCCCTGCAAATACTGTGGAGGTATAACACAAAGAACAGGTTCTTGCTATACTTGTACCAATTGTGGAGAAAGTAGTGGAGGATGTTCTTAAAAATAAATTTAAATGTTTTATACAAGAAAAGGAGATAAAGGATTTAGTAAATTTGGTAATTATAAAATAAGTAAAGATAATTATATTATAGATCTACTTGGAGAGTTAGATGAACTTAATAGTCTAGTAGGATTGAGCAAAAATTACGTTAGAAGATATAAAAAAAATTAGAAAATATTCAAAATGATTTATTCATAATTCAGGCTCAAATTTCTTATATATTGTATCCAAAGTTTAATCCACCTAAAATAAAACCTTCTAAAATTAAAGCTTTAGAATCTGAAATAAATAAAATAGAAAATAAAATAAAACCCAAACCAGCATTTATAATACCAGGTAAAAATAAAGAATCAGGATGGCTTCATTACTTAAGAACTGTATGTAGACGTGTAGAGAGAAAATTAATATATGTTAATAAAAGAAATAAAATAGATCCAATTATTTTATCTTATATTAATAGACTTTCTAGTTATTTTTACTCTTTAGCACGAGAAATAGTATATCTGAGAGGACTTAAAGAAGACTATCCTTCTTATAAATAGATTCAATTTATTCTTCTATTTCTTTCTTTAATTCTTCTAAAAGTTCTTTAGCTCTTTTGGTTAGTTTCTTTATGGGTTTTATTTTAATTTTAATAATTAAATCACCACCACCTATTCCTTTATTATAAATTTTTATTTGATCCTGATTAAAACCTGGAGGTATAATAACATCTATTTTTTCACTGAAAAAATCTATTTTTATATTTTTACCTAAAATCAAGTCGATAGGGCTAATTTCTATTTCTGTTATAAGATCCTTTCCTTTGATTTGGAATTGATGATGGGGTTTAATAAAAATTCTTATAAGTAAATCTCCGTATTTTTTTGTTGAAGGATTTTGATCTCCCATTTTTGGTATTTTTATTACTTCTCGTGGATTAAAATTAGATGGTAATTTTATAGTAATATTTTCTTCTTTTGTAATATAACCTCTTCCTTGACAAATTGAACATATTTTTTCAGGAATTTTTCCTCTTCCTTTACAGTTAGAACATATTTTCGTTGTTTCAAATATAAATCCTGTTAATATATTAGATCTTATTCTTACTTTTCCTGAACCTTTACAATTTTCACATTTAATAAAATTCTTATTTTCACTACCTGTTCCATCGCAATTATAACAAGCTATTTTTCTTTTATAATTAATATTCTTAATTGTACCCTTAATAACTTCTTCTAAATTTACCTCTAAATCCAAAACAATATCTAAAGTTTCAAAATTCTTTTCTTTTGTAGTAAATGGCCAAAAATCTTCAAATATATCTTTAAATAAACTTGATATATCTTCCGTTTTAAAAATATCTTCAAAATTACCGAAATTAAATGGAAAGTCATATCCATAATTAAAGCCTCCAAAAGAGCTGCCTAATTTTCTTTTTCTATCATATTCTTCTCTTAATTTTTTATCAGATAAGACTTTATAAGCTTCTAATATTTTTTTGAATTTTTCAGCATCACCTCCTCTATCAGGATGATATTTCTTTGCTAAATCTCTAAATCTCTTTTTTATCTCTTCTTCTGAAGCGTTTTCTGGTACTCCTAAAATTTGATAATAATCTTCCATTTTTTAGAAATTTTATAAATTAAAGTTCAATTTCTTCCTTAGTTATATTTTTATATTCTATTTTAAAAAAACTTAATTTGATCAAAGTTCTAGAAAGAAAATAAAATATATTTGAAAATATAATTCCTGTTATATAAAAAATTGGTTGGATTATTAAAAATATTGTCAATAAGATTATTGTTTTAATTAGATATGCCTTAAATCCTAATGTACTTAAATATGTAGTTTGATTGATTATATATTTAACAATTGCCTCTTTAATTGTATTTTCTGGTTTTATATTTATACTAAATTTTTTGTTTAAATCATTTATAGTTTCATAAATAGTTTTTCGTTTTAATTGTTCAGGTAAGCTTTTATCTAAATTTTCGTAAATCACCTCTTCTATTTTTCTATTTATATAATCAAACCTTATATTAATAAATTTCGGATTATTAAAATTAGCAATATTATCTAAAATTTTATTTAAATGTTCGGCTTTTATATTTTCTATACTAGGCAAGAATACCATAAAAACAAATAGAAATATAAAGTATATCATACTAAAATATTTCCAAGATTGCCTAAAAATTTCAAGCCAATCTATTAATATATTGTTGTTATATATTTTTTCAATTTTAAAATAAAGAAAAATTTGCAAAATTATATAAAAAAATAGAATTGATAGTAAATATTGATTTAAAATAAATAGTTTACTTAAAGAAAGATAGATAAGAATTATGTTTAAAATATTAAAAAAAATAAATTTTTCCAAATCAAATATTAAAATCAAAAAAATCGTTGAAACGTTAATTATAAAAAAAGCTAAAAATAAAATTAGATAATAATTAAGATTTAAACTCCCAAGATAGTTTAGATTGATATTAATAAAGATATATATAGAAGATAGTGATAAGAAATTAAGAAAAAAATAAAAAAACCAATATTTATTAGATATTTTTAAATAATCATCTTTTTTTTCAAAATAAATTTTTTTGTTATTTTCCATTAAGAATTATCAGGTTGTTGTTGCCCGTAAAATTGTTTTCCAATTGATGAAAGTAAATTGGCTAAATCTTTTATTTTACTTTCAATTTCGTCTATATTATTAGATTCTTTAGTTTTTTCAAGTTCTTTAATTTTTTCCTCTATTTGAGCATATAGTTCCTGAGTTATTTTATCTTTATATTCGTTAAGTAATTTTCTTGATTGATGAATAAGATTATCTGCCTGATTTTTAGTTTCTGCTAATTTTCTTTTTTTAGCATCTTCTTCAGCAAACATTTCTGCTTCTTTTTTAAGTCTTTCTATTTCTTCTTTACTTAAATTAGTAGATCCTGAAATTTTAACAGATTGAGTTTTGCCCGTTGCTTTATCTTTTGCAGTTACAGTTAAAATACCATTTACATCTATATCAAAAACTACTTCTATTTGTGGAATACCACGTAAAGCAGGAGGAAT
>Ga0308411_10000319_pt1 | contig 31312 bp, 26 predicted proteins | sample HotsprottomLayer_2_FD_203530 | JGI IMG/M metagenome (GOLD analysis project Ga0308411, IMG submission 203530) | Hot spring phototrophic mat microbial communities from Octopus Spring, Yellowstone National Park, Wyoming, United States -... | ecosystem: Environmental > Aquatic > Thermal springs >... | reverse complement strand
TCGTCGTGCTCACCGACCGCAACGACCTCGACGACCAGCTCTTCGGCACCTTCTCGCGCTGCCGGGACCTGCTGCGCCAACCGCCGGTGCAGGCCGAGAGCCGTGCGCACCTGCGCCAGCTCCTCTCGGTTGCCGCGGGCGGCGTGGTCTTCACAACCATCCACAAGTTCTTTCCGGAGGAGAAGGGCGACCGCCACCCGACCCTCTCCGAGCGTCGCAACATCGTGGTGATCGCCGACGAGGCGCACCGCAGCCAGTACGACTTCATCGACGGCTTCGCGCGTCACATGCGCGACGCCCTGCCGCACGCCTCGTTCATCGGCTTCACCGGCACGCCGATCGAACTGGCCGACGCGAACACGCGCGCGGTGTTCGGCGACTACATCAGCGTCTACGACATCCAGCGCGCGGTGCAGGATGGCGCGACTGTGCCCATCTACTACGAGAGCCGGCTCGCCAAGCTGGCGCTCGACGAAGCGGAGCGCCCGAAGATCGACCCGGACTTCGAGGAGGCGACCGAAGGCGAGGAGGTCGAACGCAAGGAGAAGCTCAAGACCAAGTGGGCGCAGCTCGAGGCCATCGTCGGCGCGGAAAAGCGCCTGCGGCTCGTCGCGCAGGACATCGTCGAGCACTTCGAGAAGCGGCTGGAGGCGATCGACGGCAAGGGGATGATCGTCTGCATGAGCCGGCGCATCTGCGTCGAGCTCTACCGCGAGGTAGTCCGGCTCCGTCCCGGCTGGGCGCACGACGACGACGACAAGGGCGCGATCAAGGTCGTGATGACCGGATCCGCCTCCGATCCCACGGACTGGCAGCCGCACATCCGTAACAAACCGCGGCGCGAGGCGCTGGCCAACCGCTTTCGCGACCCCGCCGATCCGCTGCGCATGGTGCTCGTGCGCGACATGTGGCTCACCGGTTTCGACGCGCCGAGCCTGCACACGATGTACATCGACAAGCCGATGCGCGGTCATGGCCTCATGCAGGCCATCGCGCGCGTGAACCGCGTGTTTCGCGACAAGCCCGGCGGGCTGGTGGTGGACTATCTGGGCCTTGCCCACGAGCTGAAGCAGGCGCTGGCCACCTACACCGAGAGCGGCGGCACCGGGCGCACGGCGCTGGACCAAGACGAGGCGGTGGCCGTGATGCTGGAGAAGTACGAAGTGTGCGCCGGGCTCTTCCACGGTTTTGATTGGTCGAAGTGGACGACCGGCACGCCGCCAGAACGACTTGGCCTGCTGCCGGCCGCGCAGGAGCACATCCTGGCGCAGGAGAACGGCAAGGAGCGCTGCGTGAGTGCGGTGCGTGAGCTGTCTCAGGCGTTCGCGCTGGCAGTGCCGCACGCCGAGGCGCTGCGCATCCGAGACGACGTGGCGTTCTTCCAGGCGGTGCAGGCCGTGCTAGCCAAGCGCGCGCCGGGCGACGCGAGGCCGGAGGAGGACATCGAGCACGCGGTGCGACAGATCATCTCGCGTGCGGTGGCGCCCGAGGGCGTGATCGACATCTTCGCCGCGGCGGGGCTCGCAAAGCCCGACATCTCGATCCTCTCCGAGGAGTTCCTGGCCGAGGTGCGCGGCATGCCACAGCGCAACCTGGCGGTGGAGCTGCTGGAGAAGCTGCTCAAGGGCGAGCTGGCGACCCGCCGGCGCAAGAACGTCGTGCAGGCGCGTTCCTTCGCCGAGATGCTGGAGCAGACGATCCGCCGCTACCAGAACCGCGCCATCGAGGCGGCGCAGGTGATCGAGGAATTGATCGGCCTGGCCAAGGAGATGCGCGAAGCCAATGCGCGCGGTGAGGAACTAAAGCTGTCGGAGGACGAGCTGGCTTTCTACGACGCGCTGGAGACCAACGACAGCGCGGTGAAGGTCTTGGGCGACGAGACGCTGCGCACGATCGCGCAGGAGTTGGTGAAGACGGTGCGCGCCAACGTGACGATCGACTGGACGCTGCGCGAGAACGTCCGCGCGCAATTGCGCGTGCTGGTCAAGCGCATCCTGCGCAAGTACGGCTATCCGCCCGACAAGCAGGAGAAGGCGACGGAGACGGTGCTGGAGCAGGCGGCATTGCTGTCGGGGGAATGGGCAACGGCCTGATCGAACGCCGCGGCGTGAACCGCGTACGCGCGATCGCGTCGATGCCTGCACCAGACCGCTCATGCATTGGGGCGCTTGCTCGTCGGTCCTCTCCGTTCGTTCGGTCTGCAGGTCATTCCCGTCATCGTGCGGTGTCGTCATTTCAGGTCAGTGTTTCTGTCCGTCCCGATCGCCGAGGCGAGCCGGGAACTGCGAGGGACGCGGGACACCACTCCCGCTTCGTGCCGTTGTTGCATCGCTGGCCGCCGCGGCACGCGGCATGGCCGCGAAGGTTGCTTCCGGCGGGAAGTCAGTTCCTCGGGTTGAGCCCCGGATGTGATCGCCCAGGGCTCGGGGCGGGCGCCGTGCAGGTCGCGTGCTTCGGCGCGCGGCGGACGCATCCCGCTTGTGGCGGGGTGGCTCGCACTCGACGGGCGGGCTTGCCGGCCTGATCGGCGACCCCGTCACGTGGGGTCGTCACTTGCGCCAGCCTGGGTCAACCCGTTGATGGCTGGTGCATTTCGCGCGTCGTCACTACTGGCTGGCGCCGCGCAGTGACGACGCGGTTGGCGCAGAGGATCCGTCGCTGCGACTAGCGCAGGCGGTCGGCCGTGCCTTGGCGCAGGGACCGGAGCGTGCCGAACTTTCGCTCGGCGTGAGGAACGCGACGCAGACCAGTACGGGCCGGGGTGCCTGCGCGACAGCCGCGACCTCAAGGCGGCGCTCGCCACGCTGACCGAGCGCGGCCGGGCGCGCCTGGAGGAAGAAAGGCGGCGGCGGTTCGTGGCGGTCAATCCGGCGTTGCTAGACGGCCGAGGCGGATCCCCGGCGAAGGCCCGATTCGGCGACTGGCGATGGAGCGGTGATCAGGCCACCTGCTTGAAGCGCCCCATGACCACTTGCCCGGTGGTCATCAACTGCTCGATGGTGTCGGTCCAGAACTGCAGCATCTCTCGCCGCTGCGGCGCGTACTCGGCGCGGTTGTAGACGCCGCGCACGCCGCCGATCGTGTGGTTCAGCGCCTTCTCCACCACGTCCGACGGCCAGCCGTTCTCGTGCAGCAGCGTGGAGGCCGTGCGCCGCAGGTCGTGGATCGTGAAGGCGGGGATGTCCTGCCCCTGCAGCGCGGTCTTCAGCGCGGTGTTGATCGCGTTGTGCGCGAAGGGCTTGGTCAAGCTGCCGCGCCCCGGCATCACCAGCTCGCTGCCGCCGGCCAGCGCGTGCAGTTCCCTGAACAGCGCGACGGCCTGGCGCGACAGGAACACGATGTGGGGCTTGCCCGTCTTGGAATGCTCGGCCGGGATGTGCCACTCGGCCTGCTCGAAGTCCACGTGCTCCCAGCGGGCGAGCAGCAGCTCGGACTTGCGCACCATCGTCAGCAGGATCAGGTGCAAGCCGATCTTGAACTGCCGGCGGATGTTGGACTCGAACGCCGCCTTCAGGAACGTGCGGATCTCGTCGGTGGACAGCGCGCGCTCGCGCGGCTTCGCCTTGTGGACATGGCGCATCGGCAGCGCGAGCACCGGGTTCGTGGTGACGAGCCCGGCGGTCTGCGCGTAGTCGAAGAGCCGCTTCAAGACGCTCCGAATGTTGCCGGCCGCCGCGTCGAAGCCCTCGTCCTTCTTTTTCCAGATGATGGCCCGCACGTCTTCGGTGGTGACGTCGCGGACCGCCTTGGTGCCGATGGCCGGAACGATCGACTTGTCGAAGTAGCGACGCGGAATCGTGAGGTCCCGCCGGTCCTTGGCCACCACGTCGCGGAAGAAGCGCTCGCCGAATTCGGCGACGGTGGCGTCGGGCGCGGCCCCCTGCTTCGCGAGCCGCTTCTGGACCGCCGGCGACTGGCCCTGCGCGACCAGGGTCTCGCGCTTGTCGCGCTCGGCGCGCGCGAGCTTGAGCGACAGCGCCGGGTAGCGGCCCAGCGTCACCCGTTCCTGCTTGCCGTTCAGGCGGTACCGGTAGTGCCAGAGCATGCCCCGGTCGGGAACACCTCGAGCACGAGCCCGCGCTCGTCGGCTCTGGAGTAGCGCTTTGCCTTCGGCTTCAGCACCCGTATCGCGGTGTCGGTGAGCGGCATGAGCGGGACCTCTGAGTACACACGAGGAATCTTAGCCATCATAGCTGCCATGTGTACTCATATGTGTACTCAGAAAAGTTCGGCTGCCGTCGGTCGCTTTCGGCCGCCTCAGGAACGTGAAATGTTTTCCACCATAAATTACGGCACAACATTGGCCCGCACCGGATCTCTCCGGAAGCACACCTACTTCCCGATGCAAAACCGCCCGAAGATCTCGCCGAGGAGGTCGTCGGCGGTGAACTCGCCGGTGATCGTCTGGAGCGCGAGGTGCGCGAGCCGCAGCTCCTCGGCGAAGAGCTCGGGCCGGCGCTCGGCCTCGGCCGCTGCGCCGAGGCACTCGCGAGCCCGGCGCAGCGCGTCGAGGTGCCGCTCGCGCGCGATGAAGAGGTCTTCCTCGCGCGCCTCCATGCCGGCGATCCTGAGCAGCGTCGCGCGCAGGGCGTCGACGCCCTCCCCGGTGAGCGCGGAGAGATAGACGTGCTCGCCGTCCGCGGCGGGCGCCGTGCCGGAAGCGCGCCCGGTGAGGTCGATCTTGTTGTGCACCACGACGCGCGGCAGGCGCGCTGGCAGCTTGGCCGCCACCGCGGCGTCCGCGGGCGTGACGCCGACGCGCGCGTCCACCACGAGCAGCACCAGGTCGGCGCGCTCGATCTCGCGCCACGCGCGCTCGATGCCGAGCCGCTCGATCTCGTCGCCGGTGTCGCGCAGCCCCGCCGTGTCCACGACGAGCAGCGGCACGCCGCCGATCTGGATCGGCTCGCGCACCGTGTCGCGCGTGGTGCCCGGGACCGCCGTCACGATCGCCCGCTCCTCGCCGGCGAGCCGGTTGAGCAGGCTCGACTTGCCCACGTTGGGCTGGCCGGCGAGCACGACGTGCAGCCCGGTGCGAAGGAGGCTCCCCTGACGCGCCCGCGCGAGCACGCCGTCCACCGCCGCCGTGATTCTCGCCAGGCGCTCGCGGGCGTTCGCGCGATCCATCGGATCGACCTCCTCCTCCGGAAAGTCGAGCGTCGCCTCGACCAGCGTGCGCAGCTCGACGAGCTCGGTCGCGAGCGCGTGGATCGCGGCGGAGAACTCGCCCCGCAGCGAGCGCACTGCGCAGCGCGCGGCGGCCTCGGTAGCGGCCTCGATCAGGTCGGCCACGGCCTCGGCCTGCGCGAGATCGAGCTTGTCGTTGAGGAAGGCGCGCCGCGTGAACTCGCCGGGCTCGGCCAGCCGGGCGCCGAGCTCGAGCGAGCGCCGCAGCAGGCGCTGCATGACCACCGGCCCGCCGTGGCCGTGCAGCTCGAGCACGTCCTCGCCGGTGTAGGAGCGCGGCCCGGGGAAGTAGAGCGCGAGCCCCTCGTCGATCGCCTCGCCGGCCGCGTCGCGAAAGGTGGCGCGCTCGGCGCGCCGCGGCGGCGGCACGCGACCGAGGATCTGCACCGCGAGCGGCGCGAGCCGCGGCCCGGAGATGCGCACGACGCCGATCCCGCCCAGCCCGGGCGGCGTCGCGATCGCGGCGATGACGTCGGCGGCCGGGTGGCTCAGCGCTTGGCCGCCGCCGCCGGCTTGTCCTTGCCGCCCTCGATCATGCGCGTGATCTGCCACTGCTGGGCGATCGACAGGATGTTGTTGACCAGCCAGTAGAGCACCAGACCGGCCGGAAAGAAGAAGAACATCACGCCGAAGGCGAACGGCATGATCATCATCACTTTCGCCTGCACCGGGTCGGGCGGCGTGGGGCTGAGCTTGGTCTGCACCACCATCGACGCCATCATCAGCGCCGGCAGGATGAAGAACGGGTCGGGCTGCGACAGGTCGGTGACCCAGCCGAAGAACGGCGCCTGCCGCAGCTCGACCGAGGCGAGCAGCACCCAGTAGAGCGCGATGAACACCGGGATCTGGACGACGATCGGCAGGCACCCGCCGAGCGGATTGATCTTCTCCTCCTTGTAGAGCTCCATCATCGCCTGGTTCATCTTCGCGCGGTCGTTCGCGTACGCGTCGCGGATCTTCATCAGGCGCGGGGTGACCTTCTTCATCCGCGCCATCGACTTGTAGCTCGCCGCCGACAGCGGATAGAAGATCAGCTTGATCAGGATGGTGAGCGCGATGATCGCGAGTCCCCAGTTGCCGAGCCAGCCGTGGAAGAACTTGAGCACCTGGAAGAGCGGCGCCGCGATGATGGTGAGCCACCCGTAGTCGACGACCAGATCGAGATGGGGGGCCACGTCGTTCAGCCGTTCCTGTTCCTGCGGGCCGGCATAGAGCCGCACGCCAACGGTCCCGGTCGCGCCGGGGGCGAGCGGCGCCATCGGCAGCTTCACCCCGGCGCGGTACAGGTTGTCGGCCACCCGCTCCGTGTAGTACTCGCGCGAGGCCTTCTCCGGGGGCAGCAGCGCCGACACGAAGTAGTGCTGGATCATGGCCACCCAGCCGTTGTCGGCGGTCCGGGCGTACGGCGACTTGCCCTTGTCCATGTCCCCGAACGCGACCTTCACGAACTTGTCGGCGTCGGTGTACACCGCGGCGCCGGTGAAGGTGTAGAGGAGCGCCTTGTCGTCGGCGGGCGCCTTGCCGTCGCGAGTGATGTGGAAGTAGCCCTGCGGCGCGATCGGCGCGGCGCTCTTGTTGGTGACCGTGTGCGCGATGTCCACGATGTAGTTGCCGCGGTGGAAGGTGAGGGTCTTCTCCACCTCGACACCCTCCGGCGTGGTGGCGCGCAGCTTCACGTCCACGGCGTCCTTGCCGTCGGCCAGCTTGTACACCGTCGCCTCGGGCTGGAACGGCGTGCGGTGGTTGGGCAGGTTCTCGCCGATCAGACCGCTCTGCACCGTGTAGTTGTGCTGGGGCCCGAGGAGCTCGAACACCTTCTTCGCGTCCAGGCTGTCCTTGTACCGGCGCAGCTCGAGGCGGACGATGTCGCCGCCGAACGGATCGATCTCCGCTTCGACCAGATCGGTGGACACGCGGATGCGCTCGCGCGGGGCCGCGGGCGCCGGCCCCGGCACGCCGGGCACCGGTGCGGCCGCGGGTGCGGCGGCCGGCGTCGTTGCGGGCGCCGGCGCCGCCGCGGTGGGCGCCGGCACGCCCTGCGCCTCGGCGGGCGTCTGCGCCGGCGGCGGCGGTGGGCGGTTCTCCCGCTGCCACGCGTCCCAGAGCATCAGGATCGAGAACGAGAAGATGACGAACAGGATCAGGCGTTGCGTGTCCATCGGGCGTTCCGGTCTCAGGGCACCGGGTCGAAACCGCCAGGGTGCCAAGGATGGCAGCGAGCAAGACGCCGTGCGGCGAGCCAGCCGCCGCGCAGCGCGCCGTGCCGCTGCAGCGCCTCCACCGCGTACTCCGAGCACGACGGGTAGAACCGGCAGTGGCGGCCGAGCATCGGGCTGAGCGCGTAGCGGTAGGCCTGGATCAGGGCGACGAGGACTTTCGCCATCAGGAGATCCGCGACCAAAGGTGCTCCACCTCGGCTGGGGTGATCGGCGCCGGCCCCGGCGCCCGAACCAGGCGCACCACGCAGTCGCGCGTTCCGATGCGGGGTTGGTGCAGCCGGAAGGACTCGCGGATCACACGTCGGATGCGGTTGCGCGCGACCGCGAGCGGGACGAGGCGCTTGGGGATGATTAGCGCGAGCCGGGCGCTGGCGAGACCGTTCGGCAGGCTGTAGAGCGTCAGGCGTGGTGCGCGGACGAGCCGCCCGGACTTCAGCACCGCCGCCACCCCGGCGGCACCGAGGCGCTGCCGGCGGCGCAGCCGAGCCCGAGGCGGCTGGCCGGGCGCCGGGTCGGGGCCGCCGCTCAGACCCCGAGCCGGACGCGGCCCTTGGCGCGGCGCGCCCGGATCACCGCGCGGCCGCCGCGCGTCCGCATCCGGACCAGGAAGCCGTGCGTGCGCTTGCGCCGCACCACGGACGGTTGGAAAGTTCGCTTCATGTCGGTGACCCTCGAGCCGGAGAAAACCCGGCATTAGACCAACGCGTCGCAAGCCGTGTCAACGCTGCGTCCGGGCTGTGGATAACTCGCGTCGTTGCGGGTATGATTTCGGCACCGCGCCTGCCGCATTCCACACCCGCTCCAACTGCACAAGAAGACCTCGCGGCGACCATGCACAGCCTTTGGCAGTCGTGCCTCGCGCGACTCGAAAAAGAGCTTCCAGCTCAACAGTTTAACACTTGGATCCGACCGCTCTCGGCGGCTTCGGCGAGCGGCGAATCGTTGCGGCTGGTGGCGCCGAATCGCTTCGTCCTGCAGTGGGTGAAAGAGCGGTTCCTCGCGCGCATCGCGGCGCTCGCCGCCGAGCAATCGGGCGCGCCCGTGGCGGTCGCTCTCGCCCTGCCCGATGCGAGCGAGCCGGTGGAGCCGGTGCCCCCGGCGCGGCCGTCAGCAGCCGCCGCCCCGCGCGCCGCCGCGCCCGAGCGGCGCGCGGGCGAGCGCTCCAGTCTGATCCCCGAGTTCACGTTCGAGAGCTTCGTTCCGGGCAAGGCGAACCAGCTCGCACGGGCGGCCGCGATGCAGGTTGCGGAGAACCCCGGCACCTCCTACAACCCGCTGTTCGTGTATGGCGGTGTCGGGCTGGGCAAGACCCACCTGATCCACGCCGTCGGCAACTGGGTGATCGCTCACCACCAGGGAGCGAAGGTGCGCTACCTGCACGCCGCGCAGTACATCTCGGACGTGGTCCGCGCCTACCAGCAGAAGTCCTTCGACGCGTTCAAGCGCTACTACCACTCGCTCGATCTGCTGCTGATCGACGACATCCAGTTCTTCACCGGCAAGGATCGCACGCAGGAGGAGTTCTTCTACGCGTTCAACGCCCTGATCGAGGCGCACAAGCAGATCATCATCACCTGCGACACCTACCCGCGCGACATCGTGGGCATCGACGAGCGGCTCAAGACGCGCTTCAGCTGGGGCCTGACCGTCGCGCTCGAGCCGCCAGAGCAGGAAATGCGGGTGGCGATCATCCTCAAAAAGGCCGAGGCCTCGGGCGCCGCGCTCGACGAGGACGTCGCCTTCTTCATCGCGAAGCACATCCGGTCGAACGTGCGCGAGCTCGAAGGCGCGTTGAAGAACGTGCTGGCGTTCGCCCGGTTCAGCGGCCGCGAGCTCACAGTCGACGTCGCGAAGGAGGCGCTCAAGGACCTGCTGTCGACGCACAACCGCCAAATCTCGATCGACAACATCCAGAAGACGGTGGCCGAGTTCTACAAGCTCAAGGTGTCCGACCTGCACTCCAAGAAGCGCAGCCGCAACGTCGCGCGGCCGCGCCAGATGGCGATGGCGCTCGCCAAGGAACTGACCGAGATGAGCCTGCCGGAGATCGGCGACGCCTTCGGCAATCGCGATCACACCACGGTGCTGCACGCCTGCCGGACGATCGCCGCCCTGCGTGCCAAGCACAGCGATCTCAACCGCGACTTCCACGTGCTCGAGCAGACCCTGAAGGGCTGACGGCGGCCGGCGACGAACAGGCGGTGGAAAACGTCTGCACAACTGCGCGCGATCTGTGGATGGATGGGCGCGCGCGGCGCCCCGCGGCGGCGGCGGCCGCGGCCACACACCTGCGATCCACAGCGTCGCTCACAGGTCGCACACAGGCGAAGCCACTGATCGGCCTGGGGTTCGGTCGCTTATCCCCAGCGCGGCGCCGCCTTCATCATCATTCTCAGGAAGATTAAATGAATCTACTGAAGACGAGCCGCGAGACGCTGCTCAAGCCGTTGCAGGCGGTTGCCGGGATCATCGAGCGGCGCCACACGCTGCCGATCCTGTCGAACGTCCTGCTGGTGCGCTCGAGCGAGCGCATGGCCTTCGTGGCGACCGACATCGAGATCGAGATCACCGCGGCCGCTGCTGCCGAGCTGCCGGGCGGCGAGGACCGATCGCTCACCGTCGGCGCGCGCAAGCTGCTCGACATCCTGCGCGCCCTGCCCGAGGGCGCCGAGGTCGGGCTCGCGCTCAGCGACAAGCGCCTGGTCGTGCGCAGCGGCAGGAGCCGGTTCCAGCTGCAGACGCTGCCGCCAGAGGACTTCCCGCGGCTCGCACCGGCCGAGGGCTCGACGACCTCGTTCGAGGTGCCGCAGAAGGCGCTCAAAGGGCTGCTCGCGCTGGTGCAGTACGCGATGGCCCAGCAGGACATCCGCTATTACCTCAACGGGCTCTTGCTGCTCGTCGACGGCGAGGAGCTGCGCGTGGTCGCGACCGACGGCCACCGCCTCGCAGTGGCAACCCGACCGGTGGCGGCGGGCGGCGTCGCCCGGCAGGAGCTGATCCTGCCGCGCAAGACGGTGCTGGAGCTCGCCAAGCTGCTCGCCGACACCGACGACCCGGTCGCCGTGGAGCTCTCGGCGACCCAGGCGCGGTTCCGGTTCGGCGGCATCCTGCTTGCCTCCAAGCTGGTCGACGGGAAGTTCCCGGACTATCAGCGCGTGATTCCGACCGCGCACCCCAAGCGGCTGACGATGAACCGGCAGACGCTCGGTGCCGCGCTGCAACGCGCGGCGATCCTGACCAGCGACAAGTTCCGCGGCGTGCGCTGGGTGCTCGGCGACGGCACCCTGCGCATCACCTGCAGCAACGCCGAGCAGGAAGAGGCTCAGGAAGAGATCGAAGTGGACTACCGCGGCGAGGCGCTCGACATCGGTTTCAACGTGCAGTACCTGCTCGACGTGCTGAACAACCTCGACTGCGAGGCGGTCGAGGTCGCCCTCGGCGACGCTAACTCGAGCGCGCTGATGACGGTGCCGGGCCGCAGCGACTTCAAGTACGTCGTGATGCCGATGCGGATCTAGCGTGATGACCGAAGACAACCGGCCGATCGAGACGCCGCAGTCGGCGAACGGCGCGAGCTACGACTCCTCGAGCATCAAGGTGCTCAAGGGGCTCGATGCGGTGCGCAAGCGCCCGGGCATGTACATCGGCGACACCTCCGACGGCACCGGCCTCCACCACATGGTGTTCGAGGTGGTCGACAACGCGATCGACGAGGCGCTCGCCGGCTACTGCGACGAGATCGTGGTCACGATCCACACCGACAACTCGGTGAGCGTGGTGGACAACGGCCGCGGCATTCCGACGGGTGTGCACGAGGCCGACGAGTTCAAGCGCTCGGCGGCCGAGATCGTGATGACCGAGCTACACGCCGGGGGCAAGTTCGATTCGAACTCCTACAAGGTTTCCGGCGGGCTGCACGGCGTCGGCGTGTCGGTGGTGAACGCGCTCTCTGACTGGCTGCGGCTCACCATCCGGCGCGACGGCCTGGCGTACTTCATGGAGTTTCGCCGCGGCGAGCGGGTCGAGCCGCTGAAGGTCATCGGCAAGACCGAGCGGCGCGGCACAGAGGTGCACTTCCTCGCGAGCGCGGAGACCTTCGGCAGCGTCGAGTACCACTACGACATCCTCGCCCGGCGGCTGCGCGAGCTCTCGTTCCTCAACAACGGTGTCAAGATCCAGCTGGTCGACCAGCGCACCGGCAAGGAGGACACCTTCTCCTTCGCCGGCGGCGTGCGCGGGTTCGTCGAGTACATGAACCGCAACAAGACCGTGCTCCACGGCAACATCTTCCACGCGAGCGGCCAGAGAGAGGGCATCTTCGTCGAGGTGGCGATGCAGTGGAACGACTCCTACCAGGAGCAGGTCCTCTGCTTCACCAACAACATTCCGCAGCGCGACGGCGGCTCGCACCTGACCGGGCTGCGGGCGGCGATGACCCGCACGCTGGGCAAGTACATCGAGGCAAACGAGGTCGCGAAGAAGGCCAAGGTCGAGTGCACCGGCGACGACATGCGCGAAGGACTGACCTGCGTGCTCTCGGTCAAGGTGCCCGAGCCGAAGTTCTCGTCGCAGACCAAGGACAAGCTGGTGTCGTCCGAGGTGCGGCCGGTGGTCGAGGAGGTGGTGGCCGAGAAGCTGATGAGCTTCCTGCTCGAGAAGCCCCAGGATGCTCGCATCATCACCAGCAAGATCGTCGACGCTGCGCGCGCGCGCGAGGCCGCACGCAAGGCGCGCGAGATGACGCGCCGCAAGGGCGTGCTAGACGGTTTCGGCCTGCCGGGCAAGCTCGCCGATTGCCAGGAGAAGGACCCGGCCAAGTGTGAGCTCTTCCTGGTCGAGGGCGACTCCGCCGGCGGCTCGGCCAAGCAGGGCCGCGACCGCAAGTTCCAGGCGATCCTGCCGCTGAAGGGCAAGATCCTGAACGTCGAGAAGGCGCGCTTCGACAAGCTGATCTCGTTCGCCGAGATCGCCACCCTGATCACCGCGCTCGGCACCGGGATCAAGGACGACTACAATATCGACCGGCTGCGCTACCACCGCATCATCATCATGACCGACGCGGACGTCGACGGGGCGCACATCCGCACCCTGCTGCTCACGTTCTTCTACCGGCAGATGCCGGAGCTGATCGAGCGCGGGCACATCTTCATCGCGCAGCCGCCGCTCTACAAGGTTAAAGTCGGCAAGGAGGAGCGCTACCTCAAGGACGACCACGAGCGCGACCAGTTCATCCTGCGCCAGGCGCTGGTCGGCGCCGCGCTCCACCCCAGCCGGGACGCCCCAGCGATCCAGGGCGAGCCGCTCGCGCAGCTCGCCCGTTCGTACCTGCTCGCCGAGGCGGTGATCAATCGACTCGCCCGCCTGATCGATCCGGGCGCGCTGCACGCGATCCTGCGCGGGGTTCGGGTGGACCTCTCCGACGCGGACCACGCGCGCGCGAGCGCCGAGCGCTTCGCCGCGGCACTCGGCAACGGCGAGGTGCGCGTGGCGGCGCGCTACGACGAGAAGCTCGAGCGCCACCAGCTGGTGATCGAGCGCACGCGCCACGGCAACCTGCGCTGGAGCGTGATCGACGAGGACTTCCTGAACTCCGGCGACTATCGGCAGCTGGTCGAGGCCTCGCAGCTGGTCGAGGGTTTGATCGGCCCGGGGGCGTACGTGCAGCGCGGCGAGCACCAACACGCGGTCGCCGATTTCGGCCAGGCGGTGCACTGGCTGCGCGCCGAGGTCGAGCGCAACGCCTCGGTGCAGCGCTACAAGGGTCTCGGCGAGATGAACCCGGCGCAGCTGTGGGAGACGACGATGGATCCGGCGTCGCGGCGGCTGCTCAAGGTGCAGATCGAGGACGCGATCGCAGCCGACGAGATCTTCATCAAGCTGATGGGCGACGAGGTCGAGCCGCGCCGCGATTTCATCGAGCAGAACGCGCTGGTCGCGCGGCTGGACGTCTAGCCGTCAGGCCGCCGCGCGTTTCTTCCCGGCGGGTTTCTTCGCTGCGGTCTTCCGGCCGGGCTTCTTGGCACTGGCGGCGCGCTTGACCGGCACGGGCCGCTTGGCCGGTGCGCCGGCACGCTGAGGCAGGGCATACACCTTCGGCGCGGGGGCCGGCGGCGGCTCCGCGCTCGCCGGTGCCGGCTTGCCGCGCGCGGCGAACTCGAACCCGATTCGCCCGTCGGGCTGGCGCACCAGGAACGCCGAGAACGGCCGCCCCTTCTTCGAGATGAACCGGTGGAGCAGGTCGGTGCGGCCGGTTGCCAGCAGCTTGCCCACCTGCTCCGGCTCGATCGGTCGCTGCAGGATGATCTTGCCGGTGCGGAAGTCGCAGGTGCGTGCCGGGCCGACGGCTCGTTCGCACACGTACGCAAGCTCGTGGTCGAACACCCTGCCGCCGCACTTCGGGCACGCGCCGAGCGGCTGGCGGCCGGAGAAGTCGACCGGCTCGCCGGCGCCCCCGTCGGCGGCGCTCTGGCCGAAGTCGAGCTCCACTGTGAAATCGTCACGCAGCTTCACCATCGCGGCGAACGGCCGGCCGATGCGGCTGCGGAAGCCCTGCAGCGGCCCGATCGAGCGTGTGCGCAGGAGCGTCTCGGCCTCCTCGTTCTCGATGCGCCGGCTGGCGATCACCTTCCACATCGAGAAATCGCAGCTGGAGCACTGAAACTTCTTGTAGTTCTCGTTCACCTGTGCGCCGCATTTTGGACAGGGCGCGGCGAGTACCGCGATCGGCTCGTCGATGCTTGTCCCGGCCTTGATTCGCTCGACGAGGTCGCGCGTCGTCTCCACGATGTGCTCCATGAAGTCTTCGCGCCGCAACCGGCCCTGCTCCATCTGCTTCAGCTTGAACTCCCAGTCGCCGGTGAGCTCGGGCGAGCGCAACTCGTCGATGCCGAATCGCGACAGCGCGTAGAGCAGGTCGAAGGCCTTCGCCGTCGGCTGGAGCTCGCGGCCGTTGCGGTGGACGTAGTCCTCGAGGATCAGGCCCTCGATGATCGCGGCGCGAGTGGCCGGCGTGCCGAGCCCCTTCTCCTTCATCGCCTCGGCGAGCTCCTCGTCGTCCACCAGCTTGCCGGCCGTCTCCATCGCCGAGAGCAGCGTCGCCTCGGTGTAGCGCGCCGGGGGCCGGGTCCGATCGGCCTTGATCTCCAGCGCGACGGTGCGCACCCGCCCGTCCGGCACCGGCGCGAGCGTGGGGGCGTCCTTGTCCTCGGCTTCCTTGCCGTATACGGCCAGCCAGCCGGGATTGACCATCACCCGGCCCTCGCTCTTGAACGGCTCGCCCTCCACGCGCGTGATGCGCGTGGTCACCAGGAACTCGGCCGCCGGGTAGAACACCGCCAGGAAGCGCTTGACCACCATGTCGTAGAGCTTCTGCTCGGGTTCCGACAGGTTCTTGGGCGCCTGCAGCGTCGGGATGATCGCGAAGTGGTCGGAGATCTTCTCGTTGTTGAAGATGCGCTTGTTCGGGCGCACCCAGCCTTCCTGTAGGACCTTGGCGGCGAACGGGGCGTACGCGCGCGTCGTGCCCTTGCAGTCGTTCAGCATCTCGAGGGTCTTCCTGACCGTGCCGAGGTAGTCCTCCGGCAGCGCGCGCGCATCGGTGCGTGGATAGGTGAGGACCTTGTGCTTGTCGTAGAGCGCCTGGGCAAGCCCGAGCGTGTTGCGCGCGGAGAAGCCGAAGCGCGAGTTGGCCTCGCGCTGCAGCGTCGTCAGGTCGAACAGCTGCGGCGCGATCTGGGTGGCCGGCTTCGACTCCTCGGTGACCACGCCCGGCCGGCCGAGGCACTTGGCGCGGATCGCCTCGGCTCTGGCGAGCTCCCAGATGCGCTCGGCGCGCCGGTATTCGTCGCCCGGGTCGCGCTCGAACTTCTCGTCGAACCAGCGCCCGGAATACTCCCCGCCGGCTCCGGCGAAGGTCCCGATCACCTCCCAGTAGTCCCGCGCGACGAACGACTTGATGCGCTTCTCGCGCTCCACCAAGATCGCGAGCGTCGGTGTTTGGACTCGACCGACGGTGGTCTTGTAGAACCCGCCGTCCTTGGAGTTGAAGGCGGTCATCGCGCGCGTGCCGTTGATGCCGACCAGCCAGTCGCTCTCGGAACGGCATACCGCCGCATCGGCGAGCGGCCGCATCTCGCGGTCGGAGCGCAGCTGCGCGAAGCCCTCGCGGATCGCCTGCTGCGTCATCGACTGCAGCCACAGGCGCTCGATCGGCTTCTTCACACCGGCGTGCTGGACGATGTAGCGGAAGATCAGCTCACCCTCGCGGCCCGCGTCGCAGGCGTTGATCACGCCGGTGACGTCCTTGCGCTTGAGCAGACGCGTGAGCAGCTTCAACCGGTCCTCGTTCTTCTCGATCGGCTTGAGGTCGAAGCGCGGCGGGATCACCGGGAGGTGGGCGAACGACCACTTGCCACGCTTCACCTCGTAGGCCTCCGGGGCGGCGAGCTCCAGCAGGTGGCCGATCGCCGAGGACAGGACGTAGCGGTCGCTCTCGTAATAGTCGCCGTGCCGCGTGAAACCGCCGAGCGCGCGCGCGATGTCGTTGGCGACCGACGGCTTCTCCGCGATGATGAGTTTCTTGGCCACTGAGGGGGAGGGCTTGGCGCGCCGCGCGCCGGCTGGCGAGCGGAGCGCGGAAGTGTAAGGAACTACCCCGGCGCGAGGCAAGGCGAGGCGCCGCGACGCCCCGCGGCTAGTGCACGTGGCGCGGGCCGCCCTCGGGCAGGAGCTCCTCGAGCACCAGCGTGTCGACGTCGCCGCGGCGCGTCCACAGCACCATCAGCACGATCACCTTCAACTCGTCGAGCTCGACCACCTCGTCCTCGAGCGCCATCGCGCGGTCGATGATCAGCTCGCGCAGCGCCGGGGTGAGCACCCGAGCGCTCTCGAGGAAAGCGAGGAACCCGCGCGACTCGGTCGACAGCTTCGCGATCTCGGCCGGGGTGTGCGCGCGGATGCCGTCGGAGAGCTCGAGCGCCTCCGAGGGCGGTTCGTGCGCCGGTACCGAAAGGTCCTTCAGCCAGTCGAGCGCGTCGTTGATGTCCTCGTTGCCGAACCCCGCCGCGGTGAGCTTCTTCGTCAGCGTGTCGTGATCGGGGCAGGGCTCGCCCTGATAGTAATTCTCGAACAGGTAGACGAGGACTTCGAACATCGGGGAGTGGAGACCTCCTAAGCGACCCGCTGGAATCGGCCGCCGGGAAGCCGTTCGACCTTTCCCGCGAGCTCGAGTTCGAGCAGCATCGCCGATACCCTATCGGCCGTCAAGCCGCTGCGCCCGCACAGTGTGTCAACATTGCACGGGTCGTGGCCGAGGTGGCGCAACAGCTCGTGCTCGCCGTCCCCGGCGACGCGCGCCGGTACCGCCCGCGGCGCGCTGCCGCCGAGCTCGTCGAGAACGTCCTGCGCCGACTCGACGAGCTTGGCGCCCTGCTTGATCAGCGCGTGGCAGCCCTTCGCGAGCGGCGAGTGGATCGACCCGGGCAGCGCGAACACTTCGCGTCCCTGGTCGGCGGCCGTGCGGGCGGTGATCAGCGAACCGCTCGCGAGCGCCGCTTCCACCACCAGCACCCCGCGCGCGAGGCCGCTGATCAACCGGTTGCGGCGCGGGAAGTTCGCCGCGAGCGGCGGCGTCGCGTGCGCGAACTCGGTGACGATCGCGCCCCGCGCGGCGATCTCGTCGAACAGCGGCGCGTTGCGCGGCGGGTAGACCACATCGATGCCCGTGCCGAGCACCGCAACCGTGGACCCCACGCCCTCGAGCGCGCCGCGGTGCGCGGCCGCATCGATGCCGAGCGCGAGACCGCTCACCACGGTAAAGCCCGCGTCGCTCAGCGCGCGCGCGAAGCTCGCCGCGTTCGCCATGCCCTGCGCGCTCGCGTTCCGGCTGCCGACCACCGCCACGCTGTCGCGCGCCAGCAGCTCGGCGCGCCCGCGCACGTAGAGCAGCGGCGGGGGATCGGGAATCTCGAGCAGCCGCGGCGGGTAGGTCGGGTCGGCGAGGGTGACGATCGAGTTGCCCGGCTCGTTCGCCCAGGCGAGCGCCGCGTCGAGGCCGGGTGGTTCGCCGGCGCGGATCTGCGCGGCGAGCCGCTCGCCGACGACCGCGGCGAGCGCGCCGGTCGGCGCGGCGAGCACCTGGGCGGGCAGCCCGAATTCCGCCAGCAATCGCCGCAGAGCCGGGCCGCCGAGGCCCGGGGTGAGCGCAAGCCGCAGCCAAGCTGCGGTGTGCGCGGCATCGTGCTCCACGGCCCGCGCCGCGACCGCGATCCGCTCAGGGAACGGTGACGACGTCCCCGGCGGCGACCTGGCGGGAGACGCCGAGCGTCAACGCGTAGGAAATGGTGTCGAACACGCGGAACACCATGGCGAGCCCGATCCGCTCGGCCGGAAGGTGGACTTCGGGCGGGCGCTCGCGCCCCATCAGGAACGGACCGATGCTGCGGTCGTTGCGGACGACCGCGTCGCGCGACAGCGCGACCACGTGCCCCGGCTCCAGGCCGTCGCGCGCGCCCTTGTTGATGCTGACGATCGCGAGCCCGCCGGCCTCGCCGAGCGCGATCGGCGGCTCCATCTGGAACGGCCTGATCGGCCCGTAGCCGCGCACCTCGCTGCGCGCGTCGGTCACGCCGGAATAGATCCCGATCACGCGGCCGTTCTCGAGCGGCTTCTCGGGCGCGCGCGGCACGAACGCGAAGACCTGCGGCGCCGGCGCGACGACCAGCCGGTCGTCCACGCTGATCTCCTGGACCGCCGAGAGGATCCGCAGGCTCGCCGGGTCGCCGGGCCGCTCGACCCGCGCGTTGCCGAGGTAGATCGCTTCGTAGGCGAGGATCTCCCGGGTCAGCGGATCCACGAGCGCCGGTCCGGGCCGGTACACCTGCCACAGCATTTCCTTGGCATTCGCGAGCCCGCCGGCATAGGCGCGGGCACCGGCCCCGAGGTTCACCCGGCCTTCCTGGGCGGCGACGATGCGCGGGGCGTTGTCCAGGCCGTCGCGCTCGATCACGAGCGGGCGGGACAGGAACGGCTCGATCACCTTCAGCGGAACGGTCGGAATCGCTTCGGCGGCGACCGGCTCCACGCGCACCCTGGGCTCCAGCCGCTCGACCGTGAGGGTGCCAGTCGCGCGGTCCAGGCGCACGACGTCGCCGGGGAAGATGAGGTGCGGGTTCTTGATCTGGTCCTTGTTCAGCCGCCAGATCTGCGGCCAGCGCCAGGGCTCGCTCAGGAACTTCCCGGCGATGCCCCAGAGCGTGTCGCCTTTCTGCACGACGTAGGTGTCGGGCGCGTTCGGCTGCAACGCGGGGGGCTGCTGGGCGAGCGCCACCGGCGCGGCGAGGGCCAGGGCGAGCAAAACGGCCATGCTAGACTTGAACATGTGCACCTCGAGCCGATCGAATCCGCCGCCAAGTCTTTGATTTGTAGGGGCGCGTCGCGCGAGTTTAAGGACTTCGTTGAAATCATGCCCCTAATTATTTCACGCAGCAAGTAATTCTTATGGCGCTCCTCAACATCCTGCGCTATCCGGACCCGCGGCTCTACAAGGTCGCGCAGCCGGTCGAACGGATCGACGACTCGATCCGGCGGCTGGTGCGGGACATGGCCGAGACGATGTACGCCGCGCCAGGGATCGGGCTCGCGGCCACCCAGGTCGACGTGCACAAGCGGGTCATCGTGATCGATACCTCCGACACGCGCGACCAGTTGCTCGTCCTCATCAACCCCGAGATCGTCTGGCGCGAGGGCGAGAAGGAGTGCGAGGAGGGGTGCCTCTCGGTGCCGGGGGTGTACGACGTGGTGAAGCGCGCCGAGCGCGTGGCGGTGCGGGCGCTCGACGCCGACGGCCGGCCGTTCGAGCGCGTGGCCGAGGGGCTGCTCGCGGTCTGCGTGCAGCACGAGATCGACCACCTCGAGGGCAAGGTGTTCGTCGATTATCTGTCGCGCCTGAAGCAGGCGCGCATTCGCGCCCGGATGCAGAAGCAGCTGCGCAAGTCGGCCTGAGCAGCCGGCAGCGCCCTGCGGTCGCCGCCGGGATGCGCGTCGTCTTCGCGGGCACGCCGGAGTTCGCGGTCCCCGCGCTCGCGGCGATCGCCGCCGCCGGGCACGACCTCTCGCTGGTGCTGACCCGGCCCGACCGGCCGGCCGGGCGCGGCCTCGCGATGGTCGCGAGCCCGGTGAAGCGCTGGGCCGAGCGGCACGGCCTGGCGGTGTTCCAGCCGGCGAGCCTGAAGGACCCGGAGCCGCAGGCGCGCATCCGCGCGGCGGCCGCCGAAGTCATGGTGGTGGCGGCGTACGGGCTGATCCTCCCGCAGGCGGTGCTGGACATTCCGCCCCGGGGCGCGCTCAACGTCCACGCCTCGCTGCTGCCGCGCTGGCGGGGTGCCGCGCCGATCGCGCGCGCGATCCTCGCCGGCGATGCGCTGACCGGCGTATCGATCATGCAGATGGACGCAGGGCTCGACACCGGGCCGGTGCTGCTGAGCGAGGCGGTGCCGATCGCGCCGGACGCGACCGCCGGCACCCTGCACGACGAGCTCGCTGCGCTCGGCGCGCGGCTGATCGTCGCCGCGCTCGAGGCGCTCGCGCGTGGCACGCTCGTGCCGCGGCCGCAGCCGGAGGCAGGCGTCACCTACGCGCCGAAGATCGACAAGGCCGAGGCGAACATCGACTGGCGGCGCCCGGCGGCGCAGATCGAGCGCCAGATCCGGGCGTTCAACCCCTTCCCGGGCGCCGCCGCGACGCTCGACGGCGCGGCGCTGAAGATCTGGCGCGCGGCGCTCCTCCCCGACGCCACGGGCGAGCCAGGCGCGGTGCTCGCCGCCGGTGCCGGGGGCATCGACGTCGCCTGCGGGCGCGGTGCGCTCCGGGTGCTCGAGCTGCAGCGCGCCGGCGGGAAGCGCCTCGGGGCGGCGGAGTTCCTGCGCGGCTTTGCGCTGCGCGCCGGGGCGCGCTTCGGCCTGCCGTCGGCTTGAACCCGGCCTGCCGGACCCAATCTAAGTCGGTGTTTAGATTGGAGGTTCTGCAGTGATCGGCAACTGGCTCAAGACCACGCTCCTGATGGCGGGCATCGTCGCGCTGTTCGGCGCCGTCGGTGCGCTGATCGGCGGGCAACAGGGGATGCTGTTCGCGCTCGCGCTCGGCGGCGCTATGAATTTCTTCGCCTACTGGTTCTCCGACAAGATGGTGTTGCGGATGTACCGCGCCCGGGAGGTGGACGGGCACTCGGCGCCGCAGCTCTACGGCATCGTGCGCGAGCTCGCGCAGCGCGCCGGGCTGCCGATGCCGCGCGTGTACCTGATCGACGAGCCGCAGCCGAACGCGTTCGCCACCGGCCGCGACCCGCACCATGCGGCGGTGGCCGCGACCACCGGCCTGCTGCGGCTGCTCACGCCGCGCGAGCTGCGCGGCGTGATGGCGCACGAGCTCGCGCACATCAGGAACCGCGACATCCTGATCTCGACCGTTTCCGCGACGATCGCGGGCGCGATCTCCACGCTCGCCAATTTCGGCATGCTGTTCGGCGGGGCGCAGAACCGTGAAGGCGGCGGCAACCCGATCCTCGCGCTCCTGGTGATGCTGCTCGCGCCGGTCGCGGCGATGCTGATCCAGTTCGCGATCTCGCGCACGCGCGAGTTCGGTGCCGACCGCGCCGGCGCGGCGATCGCCGGTGACCCGCACGCGCTCGCCGCTGCGCTGGCGAAGATCGAGTCCTACGCGCGCGGCATCCCGCTGCAGGCCGCCGAAACCCACCCCGCGACCGCGCAGATGATGATCGTGAATCCGCTCTCCGGCGGCAGCCTGCGCGGCCTGTTCAGCACGCATCCTTCCACCGCGGAGCGCATCGCGCGGCTGCGCGCGATGGCCTGAGCGCGGCGGCGGCCGGGGCGTGCCCGGCCGCTATAATCGGCGCGCCGTCACGCCCCACAGTGCACGACGCCGCACCGCTCGCCGACACGTTGGCCGCCGCCGCCCGCAGCGTGGCCGCGGTGCTCGCGGGCCGCAGTCTGGACGAGTCGCTCGCCGACGAGGAGCGCGCCGCCGCCCGGCGGCGCCCGGCAGTGCGCGACATCGCCTATGGCACGCTGCGCGACTACGGCGCGCCGGATGCGATCGTCGCGGCGCTCGCGCGACGCGGCGCGAGCGACCGGCTGGTGCGCGCGCTGCTGCTGTGCGCGCTCCACCAGCTGCGGCGCGGGCGGCGCTCGCCGCACGTGGTCGTCGATCAAGCAGTCGCTGCGTGCGCGCGGCTCGCGCGCCCCGCGGCGAGCGGTTTCGTCAACGCCACCCTGCGGAATTACCTGCGGGGGCGCGAGCGACTGGAGGCCGAAGCCGCGCGCGGCGAGCCGGGACGCTATGGCTACCCGCAGTGGTGGATCGACCGCCTGCGCGCCGCGTACCCGGCGCGCTGGCGCGCGGCGCTCGAGGCCGGCAGCGAGCGGCCGCCGATGACGCTGCGGGTCAACCGGCGCCGCACCACGGTGGAGGCGTATCTCGAGCGGCTGGCCGCAGCCGGGATCGCGGCGCGCCGCAGCGGGCCGTGCGGCGTTCGGCTCGCGACGCCGCGGCCGGTCGACGAGCTGCCCGGCTTCGGCGACGGGCTTGTCTCGGTGCAGGACGCCAATGCGCAGCTCGCCGCACCGCTGCTCGAGGCGCGAGACGGCATGCGCGTGCTCGACGCCTGCGCCGCACCGGGCGGGAAGACCGCGCACCTGCTCGAGCTCGCGGCAGTCGATCTGGTCGCGATCGACCTCGACGCCGAGCGTTGCGGCCGGATCGAGGCCAACCTCGCCCGGCTGGGCCTCGCCGCCGAGGTGCGGTGCGCCGACGCCGCCGCGCCGGCGCAATGGTGGGATGCGCGCACGTTCGACCGCGTGCTCGTCGACGCGCCCTGCAGCGCCTCGGGCGTGGTGCGGCGTCATCCCGACATCAAGTGGCTGCGGCGGCAGAGCGATCTCGTGCAGTTCGCGCGCGCCCAGGCGAAGCTCCTGGACTCGCTTTGGCGGGTGCTCGCGCCGGGTGGTACATTGCTTTACGCCACGTGCTCGGTCTTCCCGGAAGAGAACGAAGCGGTGGTGAGCGCGTTCACCGCGCGCACGCCGGATGCCCGCCGCCGGCCCTGGCCCGGGTGCGCGAACGGCCAGCTGCTTCCCGACGACGATGGCGACGGTTTTTTCTATGCTCTGCTCGACAAGGTCGGCTAGGTGGTCGAGCGCTGGATGAGGCGGTTCGCCGCGGCCCTCGCCGCGGCGGCGCTGCTCGCCGGGCCCGGCGCCGCCGATGAGATCGCGGTCGCTCAGGCGCGGCTGGTCGCCAACGACGAGGGCATCGCGCTCGAGGCGGACTTCCAGTTCGATCTCACCACGCGGCTCGAGGACGCGCTCGGCAAGGGCGTGCCGCTCTATTTCATCGTCGAGTTCGAGTGCCTGCGGCCGCGCTGGTACTGGTTCGACGAGCGGGTGGGCGCGGCCGCGCGCGCGAGCCGGCTGTCGTTCCATGCGCTGACCCGCACCTACCGCGTGACCACCGGCGCGCTGCACCAGAGCTTCGCGACGCTCGACGAAGCGTTGCGCGCGATCGGCCTGGTGCGGGCGTGGCAGGTCCTACCGAAGGGTGCGCTGCGTCCGGACGCGAGCTACATCGCTTACGTGCGGATGCGTCTGGACACCAGCCAGCTGCCGAAGCCCTTCCAGGTGAGCGCCCTCGCCAACCGCGAGTGGAACCTCGCATCGCCGTGGAAGCGCTGGGAGGTCGACGGCGGCTTCGTGCAGGCGGAGGCGCGGCAATGACCTATGCGCTGATCGTCAGTGCAGCGCTCGGCGGGATCCTGCTCTTCCTGCTCGCGGCGGCGAGCGCGAACACGACGCTGTTCGCCCAGCACTATCCGCTGCTGCTGATCCTCAACGGGGTGGTCGCGGTGGCGCTGCTGGTGCTGGTCGGCGTGCAGCTGCGCGCGCTGCGGCGGGCGCTGCGCGAACGGGTGTTCGGCTCGCGCCTGACGCTGCGGCTGCTGGTGCTGTTCGTCGTGATGGCGCTCGTTCCCGGGGTGCTGTTGTACACCGTCTCGGTGCAGTTCCTCGCCAAGAGCATCGAGTCGTGGTTCGACGTGCGGGTGGACGCCGCGCTGGAGAGCGGACTCAACCTGAGCCGCGACGCGCTGGACAGCATGCTGCAGGAGCTGCGCGCCAAGGCGCGCGTGATGGCGCTCGAGCTCTCCGACGTGTCGCCGGCGCAGCAGGCGGCGGTGCTCAACCGGCTGCGCGAGCAGTCGGGGGTGGACGAGGCGCTGCTGCTGAGCGGCAGCGGCGCGGTGATCGCCAGCGCGAGCGCCGACCTCGCGCGGCTGGTGCCCGAACCGCCGCCGGCGACGGTGCTGCGCCAAGTGCGCCAGACGCGCGAGTACTTCGCGATCGAGGCGGTGGGCGAGAGGGGGCTGCTCCTGCGCGTGGTGCTGCCGCTCGGCGCGGCGGCGATCGCCGACGGCTCGCGCCTGCTGCAGCTCACGCACAGGGTGCCGCCCGGGGTGGCGGAGAAGGCCGAGGTCGTGCAGTCGGTGTATCGCGACTACCGCGAGCTCTCGCTGCTGCGCGCCGGGCTCAAGCGCATCTACATCCTCACCCTCACCCTCACCCTGCTGCTCACGCTCTTCTCGGCGATCGCGCTCGCGTTCATCCTCAGCCGGCGACTGTCCGAGCCGCTCGCCGAGCTCGCCGAGGCGACCTTGGCGGTGGCACGCGGCGACTTCAGCCGGCGCCCGCGGGTGACCAGCCGCGACGAGCTAGGGGTGCTCACGCGCTCGTTCAACAGCATGATCGGCCAGCTCGACGACGCGCGCGCCGCCGCCGAGACCAACCGTGCACAGGTCGAGGCGGCGCGCGCATACCTCGAGAACATCCTCGCCAATCTGTCGGCCGGCGTCCTGACCTTCGACGAGGCCTTCCGCCTGCAGGTCGCCAACGCCGGGGCGGCGGCGATCCTCGGCGTGGACCTCGATGCCCGCCGCGGCGCGCCGCTCGCCGGTTCGCCGGTGCTCGACGCGCTCGACGCGGCGATCCGGGAAGGCTTCGCCGAGGCGCACACCCCAGGGGCCTGGCAGCGCCAGCTCGACCTGGACGAGCCGCCGGTCTCGCTGCTCATGCGCGGCTCGCGCCTGCCGGGCGGCGGGGGTTACGTGGTGGTGTTCGACGACGTGACGCAGCTGATCGCCGCGCAGCGGGCCACCGCCTGGGGCGAGGTCGCGCGGCGCCTCGCGCACGAGATCAAGAACCCGCTGACGCCGATCCAGCTCTCGGCCGAGCGGCTGCAGGCGAAGCTCGCCGACAAACTGGCGCCGGCCGAGGCGCAGGCGCTCGACCGCGCCACGCGCACCATCGTCGACCAAGTGGCCGCGATGAAGGCGATGGTGGACGAGTTCCGCGAGTACGCCCGGATGCCCGCGCCGACGCTCGCCGCGCTCGACCTGAACCGGCTGATCGGCGAGGTGCTCGCGCTCTACGAGCACTCCGCGGCCCGCATCAGCCTGCGCCTCGATCCGGGCCTGCCGGCGGTGCGCGGCGACGCGACGCAGCTGCGGCAGGTGATCCACAACCTGCTGCAGAACGCCGAGGACGCCCTGGCCGGCCATCCCGACCCGCGCATCGAGGTGCGCACCGAGCGGGCCGGCGAGCGGGTGCGGCTCGCGATCACCGACAACGGCGGCGGCTTCGCCGAATCGATCATGAAACGCGCCTTCGAGCCCTACGTGACCACCAAGCCGAAGGGCACCGGGCTCGGGCTGGCGATCGTGAAGAAGATCATCGACGAGCACCACGGCACGGTGAGCATCGAGAACCGGGCCGGCGCGGGCGGCCGGGGCGGGGCGGCGATCACCATCGCCCTGCCGCTCGCGGCGTAGAGCACAGGGGAGCGCATGGCGAACATCCTGGTGGTTGACGACGAAGTCGGGATCCGCGAGCTGCTGTCGGAGATCCTCGCCGACGAGGGCCACACGGTGCGACTGGCCGAGAACGCGACCGCGGCGCGCGACGTGCGCACGCGCGAGCGTCCGGACCTGGTCCTGCTCGACATATGGATGCCCGACACCGACGGCATCTCGTTGCTCAAGGAGTGGGCCGCCGGCGGGCAGCTCACGATGCCGGTGGTGGTGATGTCGGGTCATGCCACGATCGACACCGCGGTCGAGGCCACGCGCATCGGCGCGTTCGACTTCCTCGAGAAGCCGATCGCGATGCAGAAGCTGCTGGCGACCGTGAAGCGCGCGCTGCGCGCCGGCGAGCCGCGCGGGGAGCCGCGGCTGCTGCTCGCGAGCATCGGCCGCTCGGCGGTGCTCGCCGACCTGCGCAAGCGCCTCGCGCAGCTCGCCCAAGTCTCCGCCCCGCTCCTGCTGCGCGGGGAGCCCGGCGCGATGCCGGAGGCGTTCGCGCGCGCGCTCCAGCACCCGGGCACGCCCTGGGTGAGCGCCGGAGCGGCGCTCGCCGAGGCGCCGCAGGACCTGCTCGGCCAGGCCGCCGGCGGGGTGCTGTTCGTCGAGGAGCTCGCCACGCTCGGGCGGGTGCACCAGAAGAACCTGGCGTTCCTCGCCGCCCGCGCCGAGCGACACCGGGTCCGCATCGTGTCGTTCACCGCCGAGGACCCCCGCCGGCTGATCGACGAGCGCGGCTTCGACGCGCCGCTGCTCGCCCAGCTGTCGCAGCTCGCGCTGGTGCTGCCGCCGCTGCGCCAGCACGCCGAGGACGTGCCCGAGATCGCCACCGCGCTGCTCGCGCAGCTGGTCGAGGCGCGGGCCTGTCCGGCGCGGCGGTTCAGCGCCGCAGCGCTAGGCGCGCTGCGCGCCTATCCCTGGCCGCGCAACCTGGAGGAGCTGCAGCAGGTGGTGCGCTCGAGCGCGCTCGCGGCGCTCGGCGAGGAGATCGACGTGGCCGACGTCGAACGCGTCCTGGTCGCCCCCGAGCCCGCGCCGCTCGCCGGCCTGCCGCTCGACCTGCCGCTGCGCGAGGCGCGCGAGGCGTTCGAGCGCGCCTACTTCGAGCACCATCTCGCGCGCGAGGGGTCGATCAGCAGGCTCGCCGAGCGCATCGGGCTGGAGCGCACCCACCTCTACCGCAAGCTGAAGCAGCTCGGGATCGGCCCGGGCAAGAAGGACGAGTAGCGCGCGGGCGTAGAATCCGCGCGGCGCGAACATGGAGTGCCTTCCTTGAAGATCCTGATCCTCGGCGCCGGGCAGGTCGGCTCGACCCTCGCCGAGAGCCTCGTCTCCGAGCGCAACGACATCACCGTCGTGGATCTCGACCCGGGCCGCCTCGGCGACCTGCAGGAGCGCTTCGATCTGCGCACCGTCGTCGGCTTCGCGGCACACCCGAGCACGCTGGTCGAGGCGGGGATCGAGGACACCGATATGCTGATCGCGGTCACGCAGAGCGACGAGACGAACCTCGCCGCGTGCAAGATCGGCCAGATGCTCTACAACGTGCCCACCCGCATCGCGCGGGTGCGCTCGCGCAGCATCCTCGCCCGGCCCGAGCTGCTCTCCGACGAGGGGTTCGCGGTCGATTACGCGATCTCGCCCGAGGACATCGTCACCGAGTCGATCACCAGGCTGATCGAGTTCCCCGAGGCGCTGCAGGTGATCGACTTCGCCGGCGGCCGGGTGACGATGGTGGCGGTGCGCGCGGTGGAGGGCGGGCCGCTGGTCGGGCACCCGCTCAAGGACATGCGGCGGCACTTGTCGAACGTCGATGCGCGGGTGGTGGCGATCTTCCGCGGCGACCAGGCGATCATCCCCGACGGCGAGACGTTCGTGCGCGCCGGCGACGAGGTGTTCTGCATCGCCGACACCGCACACATCCGTCAGGTGATGCGCGAGCTGCGCAAGATGGACAAGCCGGTGAAGCGGGTGATGATCGCCGGCGGGGGCAACATCGGCCTGCGGCTCGCGCGCACGCTGGAGCGCGACTATCAGGTCAAGGTGATCGAGCTCAACAAGCGCCGTGCCGAGGCGATCGCGACTCAGCTCGCGGCGGCGCTGGTGCTGACCGGCGACGCGACCGACGAGGAGCTGCTCGAGAACGAGAACATCGCCGATATGGATCTGTTCCTGTCGCTCACCAACGACGACGAGAACAACATCATGAGCGCGCTGCTCGCCAAGCGCATGGGCGCGCGGCGGGTGGTCGCGCTGATCAACCGCCGCTCGTACGCCGAGCTGATGCAGGGCGGCCAGATCGACATCGCGATATCGCCGGCGCAGGCGACCATCGGCAAGCTCCTGCAACACATCCGCCGCGGCGACGTCGCGACGGTGCACAGCCTGCGACGCGGCGCGGCCGAGGCGCTCGAGCTGGTCGCGCACGGCGACGAGAAGACCTGCAAGGTGATCGGCAAGAAGGTCGAGGAGATCGATCTGCCGCGCGGCGCGACCATCGGCGCGGTGGTGCGCGCCCTCGCCCGTCCGGTGGTCGAGCGGCGCAGCGACCTGGTCGCCGAGGAGCGCAACGCCGAGGTCGTCATGGCGCACCACGACACGGTGATCCGGCCCGACGACCACGTCATCATGTTCGTCGCCAACAAGCGCATGATCCCTAAGGTCGAGAAGCTGTTCCAGGTCGCCTACAGCTTCATCTGACCGCGGCCGCCGGGCGAGACGCGATGAGTCGCATGCTGTCGGTGGCGAACGTGATGGGCCTGATCGTAGTGCTGTTCGGCGCCACGCTCGCGCTGCCGATCGCCGTCTCCTGGTGGCTCGACGACGGCGCGCTCGCCGCCTACGACGAGGCGCTCTCGATCGCGCTCGCCGGCGGAGGCGGATCGTGGTGGCTCACCCGCCGGTTCCGGCGCGAGCTCACGCCGCGCGACGGCTTCGTGCTGGTGATCGCGACCTGGATCGGACTGCCGGCGCTCGCCGCGCTGCCGCTGTGGCTCCAGATCCCGGGGCTGTCGTTCACCGACGCCTACTTCGAGGCCGCTTCGGGCTTCAGCGCCACCGGCGCGACGGTGCTGAGCGGCCTGGAGCACCTGCCGCCGTCGATCAACGTGTGGCGCACCGAGCTGCACTGGATCGGCGGGCTCGGCATCATCGTGCTCGCGGTGGCGATCCTGCCGCTGCTCGGCGTCGGCGGCCGCCAGCTCTACCGCGCCGAGATCCCCGGGCCGATGAAGGACACCCGCCTCACCCCCCGGGTGACCGAGACGGCGAAGGGCTTCTGGGTGATCTACGTGGTCCTCACGATGGCGTGCTGGACCGCCTACTACCTGGCGGGGATGGACGCGCTCGACGCGCTGATCCACGCCTTCTCGACGATGGCGCTCGGCGGCTTTTCCTCCTACGACGCGAGCCTCGGCCACTTCGACTCGCCGCTGATCGAGGCGATCGCGATCGTCTTCATGATGCTCGCCTCGCTCAGCTACGCGACCCACTTCCTCGCTTGGCGCCGGCGCACGCTCGTCGTCTACTGGCGCGATCCGGAGGCGTTCATCTTCGTCGGCGTGCTGCTTGCGAGCATGCTGGGGATCGCGGCGTTCCTCTGGCTGCACGAGGTGTACGCGAGCTTCTGGACCGCGCTGCGCTACGCGGCGTTCAACACCGCCTCGGTCGCCACCACGCTCGGGTTCTCGACCACCGACTACGCGCAGTGGCCGGTGTTCGCTCCGATCTGGATGCTGTTCCTGTGCACGTTCATGACCTGCTCGGCTTCCACCGGCGGCGGCATCAAGCTGATCCGCGCCCGCCTGATGCTGCAGCAGATCGGGCGCGAGATGACCCAGCTCGTCCACCCGCGCGCCGAGGTGCCGTTGCGGGTCGGCGGGAGCGTGGTGCCGAACAAGATCATCTTCGCGGTGCTCGGCTTCATGGCGCTGTACGGCTCGACGACGCTGCTGGTGGTGTTCCTGCTCACCGCCACCGGGCTCGACTTCCTCACCGCGGTGAGCGCGGCGGTCGCCTGCATCAACAACACCGGCCCGGGCCTCGGCGCGGTCGGGCCGGCGACGACCTACGCCGGGCTGTCGGACTTCCAGACCTGGGTGTGCAGCGCGGCGATGCTGCTCGGCCGGCTCGAGCTCTTCACGCTGCTGGTGGTGTTCTCGCCGCACTTCTGGCGCCACTGACATGCGAGCGCTCGCGGCGATCCCGACGCTGGTGGTGACCGGCCCGCGCGGCGCCGGCAAGACCCGCCTGATCGCGCGACTGCTCGGCGAGCGGCCGGCGGGCGAGACCTGGGCGGCGCTCCTCGAAGACCGGGGCACCGCACGCCTCGATGCCGGCGCGGGCCTCGCCGTCGTCCGCCTGACCGCCGGCTGCCCTTGCTGCGTCGGCCGGGTGAACCTGCGCGTCGCGCTCGCGCGGCTGCTGCGGACCGCGCGGCCGGCGCGGCTGTTCGTCGAGCTCGACGCCGCGAGCCACGTCGAGGCCACGATGCGGCTGCTCGCCGGCCCCTGGCTCGCGCCAGTGCTCGCGCTCGGCCCGCTGGTCGAGATCGTGGCAGGGCCCGGCGCGCCGCCGGCGCGCGCCGGGGTGCGGCAGGTCGCGCGCGCGGCGCTCGACGGGGTGACGCTCGCCGGGCTCTACGGGACCACGGTGAGCGAGCCGAGGTAGAGCGGCAGATCGACCTTCTCGGCGCGATCCTTGCGCCCGACGAAGACCACCTGGTAGAAACGGCCGGCGTCGATCCCCGGCACCGCGACCACACGCGCGGCGAGCAGCATCGGCGTGCCGGCCACGATCCCCTCGCCGGTGAACTCGCGGCCGAGCTGATCGGTGCCGCGCACCGCGACCTCGCGCTCGGCGACCAGCCGGCCGTCGATGTTGCGCAACAACGCGTCGCGCGCGGCGTCCAGGACCGCCTCGCGTTCCCCGGCGGGTAGCGGCGACCAGGCGACGCCGAACGCCATGCCCGAGAGCTGGGACTGGAGCATCTCCATCGACACCCGCTGCCCGGCGAGGACCACCTCGCGCGCCGCCTTGGTCGGCTTCGCCGGCAGCAGCACCTTGAGGTGGCCCTCCTCCCAGGCGAGCTCGCGCCAGTCGAGCTCGGGATAGCAGCCAGCCAGCCCGAGCGCGAGGCCGAGCACGGCGGCGAACCGCACGCACGCGCGCCTCATCGGCCGTCTCGCGCGAGATAGCGCCGGTCGCTGAAGGTCCCCACCCACGCCGGCTGATACACGACGAACAGCGTCGACAGCATGCCGGTAAGGGTCGCTTCGCCGAACGCGAGCATCAACAGCATCGCGGTCCACGATTCGAAGCCGCCGTCTGCCAGCGGCAGGGCGAGCGCGATGATCGCGGTGCTCGCCAGGCCCGCGCCGAGCATGGCGGCCGCGCCGCCGACGAAGGCTCCGACGAAGACGTAGACGAAGAAGTTCGGCGGCAGCCGCGCCTCGGCGAGCCTGAGCACCGCGTGGCTGATCGCGACCGGCACCGCCCCGGCGGCGACGAGCCGGGCGCCGAGCACGCTCCACGCGCCGTCGCCGGCGAGGGTCGCGGCGGCCGCGCCCGCGGCGAGCGCGAGGAAGCCGAGCGCGCCGCCGAACATCAGGTAGAGGAGCGTCGCGCCGAGCAGGTGGACGTGGACGAGCGGCCCGACCCGGGCGGCGACGGTCCACAGCAGGGCGACCGCGACGATCGCGCCGAGGAAGACGTGGCTCTGCTCGTTCGCGCGCAGCCGCGCCCAGGGCGCGCGCCACGCCGACCACGCGAGGGCAGCGGCCGCGGCGATCCACGCGGCCCCGCACCAGACGGGCGGGAGACCGGAGGGCAGGTCCATTGCGCTACCTCGCGCGGACTTCGTCGCCGACGGCGATCCGGCCGGCCGCGACGACGCGGGCGGTGATGCCGCCGTGACCGCGCATCGCATTGTAGCCCCCGGGGCCGAGCGCCTCCTCCATGCGCGAGCACGGCGCGCAAGCGCCGGTGTGTT
>Ga0308411_10000318_pt1 | contig 31389 bp, 29 predicted proteins | sample HotsprottomLayer_2_FD_203530 | JGI IMG/M metagenome (GOLD analysis project Ga0308411, IMG submission 203530) | Hot spring phototrophic mat microbial communities from Octopus Spring, Yellowstone National Park, Wyoming, United States -... | ecosystem: Environmental > Aquatic > Thermal springs >... | reverse complement strand
AAAACACCACCCCTACCCCTATCCTTACCCCTCGTCCTGGCCACGCCGACCTCATAGGCATGTATAAATACGGACACCTCGATGACGCCCGCAAGGTACTCGAACGAGCAAGTGCAAGAGAAACCGCCGCTCGTGTTGCTGCTGGTGCCCTGGTGAGGCTCTTTCTCAAGCCTTTTGGTATTGACGTTTTTTCCCATATTGTAAACTGGGGAGGGATCACACCATCCCAATCAGCCTCTACCATCGATGAACTCCGTCAAAAAACCCAAACCTCCCCCTTCCGATGGCTTGGAACAGAACACGATGACGGCCTCCTCACCGAGCGCATCAACGAAGCCATGAAAGGCGGATACACCCTCGGAGGAATCATTGAAACCATCATCGACCCTGTTCCTCCTCTCCTTGGCTCCTACCAAACCGCTGAACAAAAACTCGATGCCCGCCTTGCCTCTGCCGTTTTAAGCGTTCAAGCTATCAAAGGCATTGAATTCGGACTGGGGTTTGAGTACGCCAACAAACCGGGAAAAGAAGCAATGGATACCATCTACTACGGCTCTCAAGGCTACTACCGAAAAACCAACTATGCTGGTGGTATCGAAGGTGGCATGTCCAATGGCAACTCTATCGTTTTCAGAAGCGTCATGAAGCCCATCCCCACGCAAATGTCTCCTCTTGAGACCGTTAATATCCAGACCAAGGAAGAAGCCCTTTCTGTCAAAGAACGCTCGGATGTGACAGCCGTTTATGCGGCAAGCATTGTCATCGATGCTGTTGTCGCCCCCGTCATTGCCAATGCCCTCCTTGAACGCTACGGAAGCGATCACCTTGACCGTATTCTCGAAGCATTTGAACGAGATCCAGCCCTGCACGAGCTTGGATACAAGGCAATCTCCCACCCACGATAAGCTTTCCCTAACATTTCACCAAATCACTCAAGACTAAGCCACCAAATGCCGAAAATAAAAGAGATAAGGGGTGGTGTCATGCCAGAAGGCGTTGCCTTTCAGATTGCAAACTACAAAAAGGGTGGTTATATCATTGTTGAAGATGAGGAAAACAGCGAGGAATTCTACATCATCCGACAGGGAAAGGTTGTAGAATACCGCTCCGTTTCTGTTGTCCAAGAGGAAGAACAAGGCACCGTTCTGAGCACAGGTGATTTCTTTGGCGTGCTCTCCGCTATGGCAAAACGTCCTCGTATTGAAACAGTCCAAGCCATTGAGGACACCTCCTGTATTGTTGTAAAACGCAACCAATTTGGCGACCTCATCCAAAAAAATACTGCCATAGCAATGAAGATACTTCGCTACTTCGGCAAGCAACTTCGCTACTACGATTCACAACTCACCAAGCTTCATTTTAAAAACTCTCTTGAAGAAGACCCTTCCCACCTCTTTGCCATCGGAGAGTACTTTTTCAACAACCAACTCCTCACCCAGGCAGCCTATGCCTACCTTCGTTATATCAAGTACTGCCCCGACGGAGGGTATGTCAACCAGGCAAAAATCAAACTCGCCAAAATCAACCCATCCCCAGAACAACTCCAACCCAAGAAAGAAAACTTTTACTCCATTTACGAAGACAACCAGATCATCTTCCTCGAGCACGAACCAGGCAACGAACTTTATATCATTCAGGATGGCAAGGTCAAGATCACCAAACTTGTAGGGAACAACGAAGTGCTTCTTGCTGTTCTCAAAAAAGGTGACATCTTCGGAGAAATGGCACTCCTCGACAATAAACCTCGAAGTGCCAGTGCCATTGCCTACGGTCCAACCAAGCTCATGGCTATCAACCGAGCCAACTTTGAACCAACCGTTCAAGCCCACCCCGAAATCGCCAGCAAAATCATTGAACTCCTCAGTGAAAGGATATGGCTCATCTACAAACAGCTCTCTAACAGTCTTATTCCAGACGCCGTGGGGAAACTTTACGATGCCCTCTACACCCAGCTCCAAAAATCCCGTATACCCATTCGACCAGGTACCAGCCATGTATTCGACTTTGGCCCCGATGAGATCATCAAGTTCGTAGGCTTCTCAAACAACGAAGGAAGACTCCACCTCAAGAGACTCATGGATCAGGACAAAACCATTCAAATCATCGACAACAAGATCGTCTGCAAGGATATTGCTTCCCTTGAAAACAGCCTCAAGGTAATCAAACGCCAGCTTGAAATCGAACGGAAAAAACGCTCAGGTGGCAACTCCTCTTCTGACATGCCGCCCTTAATCTGAGGAGAAACGCCATGCTCCTTTTCGTCTATGGAACTCTTCTCAGTGGACAAGAACAGCACTCTCTCTTAGAAGATGCACGCTTCATTGGCAAAGCAAGAACTCGAGGCACCCTCTACGATCTCGGTGAGTTTCCTGCTCTCTGTACCCATGAAATCAGAGGTAATGTCTATGGTGAACTCTACGAAATAGACGAAAACACTTTTGCTTTTCTCGATGAATACGAAGGCTACTCTCCCCACAATGAAAAAGATTCACTCTACCTCCGTGTTGAGATTACCTGCTATACCGCTCAAGGCTCAGCCGTAAAAGCCCAAGCCTACATCATGCCCGAACACCAACTCAAACGATTCCTCAATATTGAAATTATCCCCTCTGGAAGGTGGGAGCAGCGCTAAAGAAGTGACGTTCCACTCTGATAGTTATTAATTGTCACCTTCAAATCCACAAAGCGAAATCCCACAATATAAAAAGCTGCAATACGTATTTCATAAGGCGTCCGATTCTCATCATCCAGCATGGTAAAATAAATCCCAAGCCCGCCAGTCTCCTTGACTTGAATCGCTGGAACCTTCTTCCCCTTATAAGAGACGGTGATTTTGCGGTAGCTAAAAGAGGTAGTATAAACCTCATCTCGATGCTTATAACTCACCCTCACCTCTTCCTTTGGATCAAGTTTGTCATAATCCAATGCCCGAAAATAGAGAAGCAAGGTACTATATTCCATTACGGGCAATTCTGCCTTGAGTTCGTTTCGCTGATAATTCCTTGTTTTATGGTAGTACTCGCAGCGTTTCTCCTCAATAAAAAAATAATGCCTTATATGATCCTCCCACTTCCCCTCTTTCACAAATCGCTCATTGTACACAGGAAGAAGCCTCTGCGGATCAAAGATTGTCACATCCCTATCATCCATGTCATAGAGATGACGAAGATCCTCTCGTGTCAAAATTCTCCCATGAGCCATAAAATACACCATCCCATTGATATTGGTTCTCCCATCCAACCGCATGTAATAGTTACCCACATACTGACCAAGAATATAGATCCTCAGAGAAAACCTTTCTCCATACTTAAATGGAAGGGGAGAAAGAGTCGTTGCCTCCCCGTACATAACCCCTGCAATAATGATCATCAAAAAAAGCACTCGCTTCATACCTACTCCTCACCAATAAACCTACCACCATTTCCCCTAAAAATCAACTCTTGCCCCAATATAAATCTTTCCCTCCGATGATATTTGAGCCCCAAAAGAAAACCCTTCCTCAAAGAGGTACATTATCCCACCTTCAGTGCTCCACAACCGATTGTTCCAGTAGATTTCCCGCATACCCAGTTGCCAGTTCTTCCAGCGAAGAGCCTGCTCACTTCGCACACCCCAAATCCCCTCTCGTTGCACAAAATTTGCCTCCTCCAAAAGCAACACCGAGAGACTTCCAGCCCGAAGGCTCGTAGCAAGACTCGATTGCAATTGGTAGTGATAGTCCTCGAGACTGTAGGTTTCTGGCTCTCCATTGTAAACGATCACTGTATTTTTCCAAAAAAACCATGGCAAGGTGAGATTAGCCGTCACGCCCATGGGAATAAGATGGCGATAATCCCCCTGTGAGTACGAAACATAGAGATACTCATTTTTCCAGCCCAAACGAATACCACTCGCATTCACAGGCTGCTCTCGATACCACGGAGAAGCATCAAACTCCCCCGGATTACCAGCACGCACATCAGCGGGAACGAGTAAAAAACTCTCTCGATTCCAACGGGGAATGGCTGCACCACGGAAACTCACAAAAAAACCACCCTCTGAGAGTTCAATACCATAGTCGTAGAGTGTAATATTAGGCAGAATATACCCATAATTTGTCTCGGGAATATGCGTATCACCATAGCCCTCCAGTGTTACCCACCATGTCCACAAGCGGTGGATCTGTTCCAGCTTCACATAGGCATACCGCAAATGAAAGGTATTGGTATGCGCCCCATAGGTAAACAATCCACTCGTATGAAGAGCGATACCCTGATTGGAAGATAGCCCAACCTCATGAATGGGATCGACAAACAAACCATTGGTAGTCAGCAAAAACCAAACAAATAAAGAAGACATAACTCCTCCTTAGTTTTCTCTCACAGGAAACTCGTACTGAAACTCCACCCGTATCAGCTGATCGTAACGTATCATCTTCCAATCATAAGGAGACGTTGTCGATGGCAGGAATGTGCCATTCACAAACCCCAAGGTAAAGACCGCCCCATTAACAATCTTCTGTTGATAGAACACATTCACGCCGGCATACAAAGGCACACGATAGAAGGGATCCCCCTCAATCGAGACAAACTTCTCTCCCTTGCCAAGCCATTCACTACTCACAAACAAGTGGGGCACCACACGCCAGTTTTCAAAAGAAAGATCCCATCTCGTATAGAAAGCCTGCCCAAACTGGTTGAGTTCAGGACGATTATCCCTATCGGGCAAAAAGTAAGAAACAAGATAGTAAAAACCACTTCGTTTGCCTACGGACGGAAACTCCCACCCAACAGAGCCCACATAGTTCTCTGTGATGCCAATCACATGCTCATGTTCATGACCTCCATTGTGCCAGTAGTGAAACGCAAAATAGAGAGGGATTTCTGCCACCCCCTCCTGAATAAGTCCCACATCAAACCTTTCCCGATGGTTGGTCGTATCAGCAAGCTGCCAATTCATATAGAGTTCACCCTTTGTCCAACGATCCTGCCAGCGAAGTTGTGCCCCATACTCATAAAATCCATGCGAAAACCTTCCCTTGGGAAAGTTCTCATAATCAATCGGTACCTGTGAAAGAGAAATAAGTCGTATCCTCGGGACAATCTCTGTCAACGGATCCAAGATAGGTTCAATAAAAGCATGATCCTTTTCCAATGTTCCCAAAGACAACCAAAGAAAAGGAGCCAGACGAAGACGCGTCTGCACCAAACAAAACACATCAGAAACAGGATACTCCTGCTGAAAGGGCACAACAACCCCTACTCCCAGCTTTACCGAGACCTGATCACCCGAACGTATCACCACATACGGCTGAACAAGATTTTCAAAGTAGGTAAGCGTTGTTCGTGTTTCCTCCCAGGCTGTCCCACTCTCACCGTTATAAGCATACACCTGATTGTACACTCCAAGATCAACCTTCGCCACCATCAAAACTGGCAGTATCCCAAGCAAAAAGGCATACTGTTTCATTTATTTTCTCCTGTCATTTGATTACCATAATGTATATGATAACGAGAAAGTCTCAAAAAAGCCATTATCGATGCACAACAAGTACCCTCGGTAGATCCTGATAGTCATGTTTCACACTCGAACGAAAGCCCACCTGTGCAAAGATCTCTTGCACTCTCTCCCACTTATAATCCACCTCCACTACAACATAGCCATTCTCTGCAAGATGATCACGAGCATAAAAAGCCATCCTCCGATAAAAGAGAAGCCCATCCTCTCCCCCAAAAAGTGCCCTTTTCGGCTCATGAAGACGGACCGCTCTATCAATCATCTCAGCATCCTGAGGAGCAATATACGGTGGATTGGAAAGAATAAGATCATAATGTTTTTTCGGAGGATGCGAGAGAAAATCACAGCGAAAAACACGGACATTGTTTCTTCCAAGACGACGGGCATTCGCACGGGCTATCCACACAGCACGAAAAGAAACATCAATGGCATCAATCTTCGCATCAGGAAAAAGTGTCGCCATGGCAATGGCAATCACCCCCGTTCCCGTTCCCACATCCAGAATAGATCTAAAATTTCGATGAAGTTCCTCCACAGCGTATACTACATGCTCGGTATCAGGACGGGGAATAAGTACCCCAGGAACAACAGAAAACCTCATGCTATAAAAATCCACATATCGAACGAGATAGGCAAGCGGTATTCCTCGAGCGCGGGCGACAACAAGTCTTTTGAATCGCCAACGCTCAGAGAGGGAAAGTTTCTTCTCCCACTGAAGAAAAAGCTCTTTTATCTCACATCCTAAAACAAACGCAAGAAGATAACGTGCCGAAAAATCAGGATCACGCATATCCGTTAATCGTAAAAGCTGCACTGCCCAACGATATAAATCAACCCCTCTCATTAAGCCTCAAGGTTTTTAAGAAGTTCTTCCTGCTCACTCAAAATCAGGTTATTGATCAGTTCATCACAATCACCATCCATGATCATATCCAGCTTGTAGAGAGTGAGATTGATACGATGATCCGTTACCCGATTTTGGGGATAGTTGTAGGTGCGAATCTTTTCAGATCGGTCCCCCGTTCGAATAGCACTTCGACGAAGCGTTGTCTGCTCCTGAAGTTGTTTTTGGATCTCCAGATCAAGAAGCTTTGCCCTCAACATACGCATAGCCGAAGCACGATTCTGAAGCTGCGAACGCTCCTCCTGACAGGCAACAACAATCCCCGTTGGAATATGGGTAATACGAACAGCAGATTCTGTTTTGTTCACATACTGACCACCAGCTCCCCCCGCACGGAAGGTATCAATCTTGAGGTCATCCGGATTGATCTGAATATCCACCTCGTCTGCCTCCGGCATCACCACAACAGAAGCCGACGATGTGTGCAAACGTCCACTTGCCTCCGTAGCAGGAACACGCTGCACACGATGAACCCCCGACTCAAACTTGAGATGCCCATACACATCCTTTCCCTTTACAGAAAAGATAATTTCCTTGTAGCCACCGAGCTCATTTTCATTGAAATCCATGACTTCAATTTTCCAGCGTTTCCGCTCAGCATAACGACTGTACATACGGAAAAGATCCGCGGCAAAGAGTGCCGCCTCATCACCACCCGTTCCCGCACGAATCTCCATAATGATGTTTTTACTCTGGAGTTTGTCCTTGGGAAGCAGGAGAAAAAGAATCTCCTTCTCAAGCCTCTCTTTCTCCTCCTCTAAATGGGGGAGCTCCTCTCGAGCCAGCTGTTTGAGTTCATCATCAGAAGAATCCATAATCTCTTTGTTCTCTGCTATCTGCTTCTCTAGCTTCATGATACGGTTATAAATGTCAACAAAAGGCTCAAGATCAGCTCTATCCTTCGCTATCTTGATATACTCCTGAGAACCGGGCGAGAGTGTTGAAAGTTTCTCTCCCATTTGTTCATACTTCTTCATCAACTCAATAGCTTTGGGATGCATACTTCTCTCCTTTCAAGACATTTATTATAGCACAAAATGCCAAAACAGGCAAACAAAGAGAGATTGTGTCATACCAACAAAAAAGAGGGCCCTCTGCTTTCTTTGCCTCAGTTTTCTCTGACCATAGAAAGGTAAACTGAAATAAGGTAAGAGCAAAAAGCGTTGAAAGAAGGCAACTGGCAAGTCTGCCACCCCAATTTTCAGTCGGTGTGTTGTTCTTTTCAAATGTGCGTTTCATTGTTGCCATGCCAAGTTGTTTATTAAAAAAGCACCCCAAATGGGGTGCTTTCTCTTACTCTTTCACAAGTACCAGCACTTCGTACTGTTTCACTGGAACAGAACCCGACTTCCCTCCATCAGATGCTCCTCCATTTTGATTGGCAATAATCCTCCAGCTTCCTGAGGGGAGGGTCACTGATGTATCAGCCCCTGCATTGTACACAACAAATAACTCATGGGTTCCACCCACCAGATGGTTGGTAACAAGACTCCAGACTCCAGCATTCCCACTCTTCACATGGGCATCCACCTCATCCCACGTTGTCCATCGAAACTCAGGATAGGTTTTTCGGATATAAATAAGATTGGTATAGTACTGATAAACCTGCTGATTGGAGAGTTTGAGAGCCCAGCGAATCTGGTTCACATTATCCCCGGCATTATATGAGTTCTTTGCCTTGTCCCAACCCTCTGCTGCCTTACTTCGGAGGAATTCATCACCAGCATGGAGAAAGGCAATACCCTGTGAGGTAAGAATAATCCCTATGCCAAACTTATCAATATTGGTAGCAGCTACACCTGTCCTTCCACAGTAAGTTATCTTATCCCACCAGCAGAGATTATCGTGTGCTGAGATATAGTTGATTGACTGCTCGGGATCGTAAGCAAACATAGAATCCCAATTATCCGCAAGGGCATAAACACCCTTGGTATACATGATGGATCCCCGCACTCCCGCCGGTATACCACCATTCCAATCAGGTGGAGTACCAAAGGCAAACCCTGTCACATATCCATCATTCTCTCCTTTGAGTCTCTCTCGATACTTGGGATTGAAAGCCCCCACATGAGCACTGGCAAGAAGCGGCATCTTCCCCAGCCGTACCTTGGTACTCTCCGCGGGATCAGCAGCATAGCCATTCCAAGGTTCGCCGTAGAGAAGCAGATTGCGATCGGAATACTTGCTGTTCAGATACTCCCCCCACTTCCTCACCTCATCATAGGGGAAAATACCGATAAGATCAAAACGAAAACCATCAACATTCATATTGGTGACCCAATATTCCAGTGAATCGCGAATCATTCGACTCACCATAGGCTGACTGGCATCGATAGAATTACCACAACCCGAGAGATCGTTTGCAGTATAATACCCGCTGAAAATATACTGGAAAACATCCTTGTTATAGGTATGATTGTATACCACATCCATAATCACACGAATCCCTCGCTTGTGGAACTCGTTCACCATGGTTTTAAACTCCTTGATGCGGTTGGTAAAATCGTTTGGTGTAAGGGAGTACTGTTCCTCGGGGACATTGTAGTTCCAGGGATCGTAACCCCAGTTGTACATGGGTGTATAAAAGTCATATACGGGCATAAGCTGAACATGGGTAACCCCCATCTCAACAATATGATCAATACCCGTTTTCAAACCACTGTAGGTCGTCCCACTTTCCACCATACCAAGAAATTTCCCCTTTTTGGAAGATGTGCCATTCCAACTACTATCAATAGTAAAGTCTCTCACATGCACCTCGTAGATAATAGAGTCCTCGCGATTGGCAAGTGATGGTCGGGGCGCCCATCCACCATCGGGATCGGTTATATTCGTAAAGGGATCAATAACAATATTGGTCAAACCATTGGCTGTTACCATTGTCCCATAGGGATCCCGCACCATGCTGCCATTAACCTTGAAGTAGTAGGGCTTCAACCAGTGGTTGCCAACCACATGGACAAAGTAGATGGAATTTGGCTCTGCTTCAGGGTAGAGAGGCAGATTGGTAGGTGACATGGTGTACTCGCTGCCATCCAGCCAGAGTTTGACTGTTTTGTTTCCTGGTACCCAAATGGCAAAGGTGCTTCCTTCGGGAGTATATACAACCCCAAGTCGTGTTCGATATTCAGTTGTGCCCTTTGAAAAGGTATAAGTGTTGGAATTGGTGACGCTCGAATTGTACCCCATCACCACCAGGGTACAGCTCTCTCCAGCAGTCATATCACTCCCAATGGTAATGGTTGTATTGTCCGTGTAGGAAACAAAAGGCGATCCATTGGTTGAATACGCCGCCTGCGGAGAAACTCCACTCACTCGCAGTTTCACCACCACGGTATTGGTGAAGATGTAGGTCTCCGCCTCAGCCCATGCATAGGGTTCTTCGGGATTGTAATCATACCAGCTGTTGTTTGTCCAGTACCAACCCGTCCCTTTGCGATAGAGATCGGGGGTTTTCACCGTAGTATCGCCGGACTTGTCCTTGAAGAGCAGAGCGCTCTCCTCCCTCCCGGGAATCACATAGCGATACCATCCATTCCCAACATCTTCCATAGCAGGGCAGAACGCCCATATTGTCCCGTTAGGCCAGTAGTGGATGTAAGCTCCAGCCCAATCAGCAGGCTTTTTGAAATACACTGTCAGAGAAGCACCACTCCCACCACCACTACTCCCACCATTCGTTGTCACCCCACAGGCAGTGATAAAAAGGCTAACAAGAACCACACCAAAAAGGAATCTCCATTGTTTCATAAAACCATCTCCCTTCTGTGAACATCCATTTTTGGCATATAGTATAGCACAGTAAAAATTTTTGTCAATGGTAAGAAAGAGAACAAAAAACTTTTCGCGTTTCCCAACAATATCTTTTTCACTTTCTTTGCCCGAAGGCCAAAAGTTTGCCTAAAAACGCCCTTCCCAGGCCCCTACAAGGAGTCTATCATGCCGTTTTTGAGTTCTTCAAGGATACGCTGAAGGGTTGTCCGTTTTACGAGAGTATCATCCATCCGTGCCATACGCCCACGAACACCCTTATTCAAAACCACCTTGATATTGTACTCCGCTTCAGGATAGAGAACATTAATTTTATTTGCCATATTTTTCGCATTGTAAAAGTTGAGAAGTGCCCTAGCTTCATACTCCTGTGCCATTTTTGGATTCTGTTTTGCAGCCATAAAGTACACCACCCCCAGATTATTGTAGGCTCGGGCAAGCTGCGTGAAAACCTCTCGATGGCGAAGAGAGTCGGGATTAATATACTTAATTCGTTTGGCAATATCATTGAAATAATCAATCGCCTTGAGATAATTCACCTCCGCGAGGTCTCCAACACCCATTTTCTGGTAGATGTTTCCGATAGCATAGGAATAATAAGGATTCAACGGATCGGTTGTATAGATTTCCGAAAGAACCCGTAAAGCCTCTTCGTAGTTGCCATACTTGTAGTACAACCATGAGAGATTATAAAACAGCTTGGAATCAGGAGCAAGCCTATCGATCTGTCCCATTTGGTATAACTGATACGCCACCTTGTAATACCCCAATGCCTTAAAAAGCGCCCCTTCCTCATCCTTGAAAGCAAGATCGTTGTAAAAATAGAGATGCCCAAGATTCACATAGGGTTTGTAATAAAACGGTGCAATGCGCTGGGCTGTTTCAAAGAGGGAAATAGCCATTCTCTTCGGTTCAGGGCGTTCGTCCGTCGTGTAGTAGATTTCACCCATGAGGTTATAGGCTTTGGCGTTGGAGGGATTCAGCCCCACCGCATTGGAAAGAGCCCACAGAGCCCTCACAAAATCAAGATTAATAGTCTGAAATCTTCCATACTGATAGAGTGTTTCATCATAAACAGGTTTCTGGTTGGAAAACTTGTTCATCGATGGATCCAGCACATACCCCCCATCGCTTTCACGAATCTTGATCTTAATAAGCGGGATCAGTTTGTCCAAAACCTTTCGTGCGTCAGAGAGTCGTCGTTTGTCAATATAGTAACTCGCCAACCGAGTAAGAATAGGGAAGTTAATCGCCTTTTTGTTCAATTTCTCAATGATCTTGTACCGTCCATCGATGAGCGTTTCATTGGTAATACGAACCGCAATATCTAGTAGACGGAAATGAGCTCCTACATCGCGGGATTTTTTCATGAGGTAGGTTTCATAGAGATCATTGGCTTTTTTAAACTTTTCGAGGCGATCAACAGGATCCTGAATACGCTCTGCCCATTCCACATAGGTTTGTCCCAAGGCATCCACAACACCAAAATCACCCGCAGAACGCTTGTAAAGCCGCGTATACAAGGAAACAGCCTCTTCATAACGAGGGGGATAGAGCTGTTTGTTAAACTCAGCATAATTAAAAATCGTCTGCCTGTCTAATGGCTTTCTTTGCAAGACAGCCTCATACTTCTGACGAGCAAGTTCCCACTGACCAACCCCGGTGTATTTTTGGGCATAAATATTATGCCACTTCACACTGAACCCACCAATCTCCTTTCCCCGTTGAAATTTCTTCTCTGCAAAGACAAAATCCTTTTGATCAATGGCTTTTAAGCCCTTTTCATACTCCTTTGCCGCAAGGGCTGGTTGAACCACCCCTCTCCACATCAAGGCACCCAAAGCCACGGAGAAGAGGAGAATAAGAAGGCTCAATCCCCCTACCTTCCCTAACTGCTGATTGAGTTTTTCAGCCTTCAGAGCCTCTTCAGTGTAGATAACCTTCCGAGCAGGGGCTGCTGGTTGAAAAGCAGTGCGTCTTTCTACCTCAATACCCTTCAAATACCTCTGATCAAACACCTCAAAAGTAGCATCTGGCTCATTCAAAAGAAGCTTCACCAAGAGTTCTCTCAGGGTTTCCTCTGGAAGTTTCCCTTTAACAATAGCCTCACGGATACGCTGTCTTACATCAGGTTTACGGATACGGTTGATCCGCTCGCGAATCCTCACCGCCTTCTCTGGATCGAGCAAAAGTTCCTGCGAGGAACCAAATTGCTCCGCCGGTGCCCCAAAGGAAGGCGTCTCTTCTTCCATTTTCTCAAAATCAAACGAAGGAGGAGAAAAACTTTCAGACGCCCCCGCAGCCTTGGGCTCCATAGGAGATGGCACTTCTCCAAACGGCGACTCAATCGAAGGTGCAAAGGCTTTCTCTCCACCAATTTCCCCAAGTGGGGGTTCTCCTCCACTTTCATCAAAAGAAGGAAACTCATACGGCTGAGGGGTTACCTCTCCCTGCTCAAGGGAAGTCTCAAAACCCTCTATGGGAATCTCTGGTTCAGCAATTCCTGTCTCACCAAACCCCTCAAGGGAAATTTCAGGTTCACCTCCCTGGGAAGAAAGCCCGCCAAAGGTTTCTTCCTCAGAGGGAAGAGCTGGCTCTTCCAGAGAAAATGCCTCTTCAGAAGGAAAAGAGGGTTCTACCGAAGACGCTGGTTCCCCTCCCGTCAGTTCCTCCCCCACACCGAGAGAAGAAAGAAGATCTTCAATCCCTCCAGAAGAAGCTGATGGCTTCTCGGTTTCCGCTCTCATCTGCCCCAAGAGATCGGCAACCTCTGCATCCACCTCCCCCTCGGGAACAGTAAGCTTCATTTCCTCCAGAGAGGGGGCTTCAGAGGGTGCCTCTGATGCAAATGGCATTTCAGCAGGCTCCATTCCCTCGGCTGATTCACCACCCTCTTCAGCTCCTTCTTGCACATTCACCATAATATCCCGTAGCGAACTGAATCGAGATTGCAGCTCATCAAGCTGAGGAGGAGGTCCATCCAACACAGCAAGCTCATTCAAAAGCTCCTCTGAAAGAGAAACAGATTGCCCCATATCAACAGGAGCAGCAGGTGGAGAAGATGATGACGCAACACCAACCCCTTCGCTTTGAAGGAGTTTTTCAACATTATCAAGTGCCTGCTCTCCTACATCAGACAATCGTTCGGGTATGCCATCGAGCGTATCCAGTCCAGCATTTACCTGCGCGGGAGAGAAGTTTTCTTCCTTGCCAAGAAACTTCTCGATACTATCAAATCTCCCCATCGTCTCCTACACCTTTCTTTCACTGGCTACTTTTTTGTATTATCGGCATTTCTGAGGGTTTGCCTTACTTCTCCCCCCCAAAAAACACCCCTAATCCCGAAAAATCACCCCTCCCATCACCCGCAAAGCCCCATTTTCCCGAAGAACGCGAGCAGTTTCCTCCAGTGTACTCCCCGTTGTATACACATCATCCAGTACCAAAACCCTCCTCCCCAGAATCCTCTCCCTCTGCTTTACAACAAACTGTCCTCGAATACGACGCAACCGCTCCTCCCGACTCAGCATTTTTTGCTTAGTGAGGGCAAAACGCCGTGAGAGAATCTTCTCTTCCAGCGAAGGGAAAAAGTGCTTCCAAAACCAAATTACTGGAGAAAAACCCCTTCGCCAGAGAGAAAACCAATCCGAAGGCACCACTGTCACCACATCACATCCCTCTGCCCATCCTGCCACCAGTTTTTGATGAGGAAGGGCTATCCTGAGAAGCTCCCGAGCAGCAAGAAAGTTCCCCTGGTACTTCATCTTCTGGTAGAGCTCTCGCACCACCCCCTCATACACAAACAAGGCACGACTCTTCTCAAGGTTTCCCTCTACCTTTCCCCGCTCATAGCAATCATAACATAGCCCTCTTGACAGAGCCACATCGAGCACTCTATCACACCTCTCGCACCTATGAGGAAAAGATGCAATCGGCTTCACCCGTAGCCTGTCCTCTTCACAAACCAACAACTCTTCCCTTCCAAGCACCTTCCCACACACAAGACAGGTTGCTGGAAACAGGTTCATATCTATTCCACCGTTACTGATTTGGCTAGATTACGCGGCTTGTCAACATCCAACCCCTTCAAACGGGCAATATGGTATGCCAGCATCTGCAGAGGCACAACTGTCAAAAGGGGAGTAAACTCTTCCACCGTAGCAGGAATAAGAATCTGGTCATCAACATACTTGGCAAGAGAAGCATCCTCCTCTGAGAGAATAGCCATTACCTTGCCATACCGAGCTTTTACCTCATGAATATTGCTCACCACCTTTTCGTACAGCCCATCCTTTGGGGCAATGAAAACAACAGGCATAGACTCATCAATAAGAGCAATAGGCCCATGCTTCATTTCAGCAGCTGGATAGCCTTCAGCATGAATATACGAAATCTCTTTGAGCTTAAGGGCTCCTTCAAGCGCCACAGGGTAGTTAAAACCCCGCCCCAAATAGAGAAAGTTTTTTGCATTCATATACTTTTCTGCAATGCCACGAATCACATCACTCTTCTGCAGAATAGCTGTAATCTTCTCTGGAATAAGCATCAATTCCTTCAAAAGCCGCTGTCCCTCATAGAGATTGAGATTTTTCAACCTCCCAAGATAAATAGCAAAGAGAATCAAGCTTACCACCTGATTGGTGAACGCCTTGGTAGATGCCACACCAATTTCTGGTCCAGCATGAAGATAGATACCACCATCGCTTTCCCGAGCAATGGTGCTCCCCACCACATTGGTAAGCCCTAAAACATGCACTCCTTTTCTTTTGGCTTCCCTCAGAGCCTCCAAGGTATCAGCTGTCTCCCCCGATTGACTAATCACTATAACCATATCATCCTTGCTGAGAATCGGATTGCGGTACCTAAACTCCGAAGCGTAATCCACCTCCACGGGAATTTCTCCAAATCGCTCAATAAGATACTTGCCGATAAGGGCAGCATGCCAGCTTGTGCCACATGCAGTGATGATAATTCGCCTCAGCGAACGAAGCCTGTCTTCGGTAATATTGAGCCCACCAAACTTCACCATACCATCATCAAGCACAACACGACCACGAAGGGCATTGTGAATCGCCTCTGGCTGCTCAAAGATCTCCTTCTCCATGTAGGTAGAATACTGCCCCAATTCAATAGCACTCAAATCCCACTCAATCTTTACCACCTCTTTGTCAATCCGCTGGTAATCCAAATCATACGCCTTGTAGTTCTCGCTTTTGAGAACTACAAGCTCTTTGTCCTCCAGATAGATAACATTGCGAGTATAAGCAAGAAGGGCATTGACATCCGAAGCAAGAAACATCTCCTTCTCACCAATCCCTATCACAAGTGGGCTACCATTTCGGGCTGCAACAATTTTGTAGGGCTCATCAGTGGAAATCACCCCAATTCCATAGGTGCCCTCTACAAGCTTCAAGGCCTCCATCACTGCCGATTGCAGATTCTTGTTCCCTTCTTGTTTGTAGAAATCCTCGATGAGATGAACTAGTACCTCTGTATCCGTCTCCGAAGCAAAAGCATACCCTTTTTTGAGAAGGTACTGCTTCAAGGCCTGATAATTTTCAATAATTCCATTGTGAACAAGGGCAATTTTCCCCGAAGCACTCACATGGGGATGAGCATTCTCACAGGTAACCCCTCCGTGGGTTGCCCACCGTGTATGCCCTATTCCTATACAAAAATTCTGGTTATGAAAACGGCGAAAAACGGCATTCCTCAGGTTGGCAATCTTGCCTACTTGTTTTTCCACATAGAGCTTGTTATCCTCTCCAAGAAAAGCCACACCAGCAGAGTCATATCCTCGATACTCAAGCCTCGCAAGCCCATCGAGAAGAATCTCCTTGGCATCTCGACTCCCGATATACCCGACAATACCACACATACACAAAGCCTCCTTTTATGTGCGTGCAAAACCAACCAAAGCCAACGCCACGGCATCAGCAACATCATCAGGGGAAGGTACCTCCGACAAACCAAGCAAACACTGCACAGAGCGCTGAATCTGAGCCTTCGGAGCCCGACCATTGCCACAGATGATGCGTTTCAACTGAGATGGAGAAACCTCTTCCACTCTCAGTTTCATCTGAGCTGAAAGAAGAAGAAGCACCCCACGTACCTCGCTCACCATCATTGCCGTTGTCACATTGCGAGCAAAAATCAACTGCTCTATCATTATCCTCTCAGGATGATAATGTTCAATAATCCCTCTCACATCCTCATAGATAACCAAAAGCCGCTTTTCAACTGGATCTGACCGCTCTGTTGTCACCAGCCCGTAACTCACAAGAGAGGGAGCTCCCCTTGTAGAATCAAGCACCGCATAACCGAGCCTTTCGAGGCCAGGGTCAATCCCCAGAACCCTCACTGTTTTCCCCCAAAGAAAAGATAATCCACGAGCTGCTCTGCTATGCGAGCCTTGCTCTCCCGGGCAAAAGTCGTCATCCCTCCATCCCGCGTGTACACTACAACAGCGTTTTCATCCGAACCCATTGGATGAAAATCACGCGAAAGCGTATTCAGCACAATAGCATCCAACCCCTTACGAATGAGCTTTTCCCGAGCATTTTCTTCAGCCCCCTCCATCTCAAGAGCAAAACCAATAAGCCGTTTCTCTGGAAAATGCTCTCTCACCGTCGCAAGAATATCAGGGTTGGCAACAAGGTGAAGATCAACATCCCCCTTGCGTTTAAGTTTCGTCTCGGCAACCTCTGCAACACGAAAATCTGCTGGTGCTGCCGCCATAATAAGCACATCATAGTCTTTCATCATTTTTATAAGAACATCCAACATATGCTGGGTGGTTGTCACCCTTTGCGAAGGAATATAGGCAGGCAAATCCACCTCCACACTCCCCGCTACAATAAATACCGATGCACCCAGCGAGAAGAGTCGCTTGGCCAGCAAAACCCCCATTTTCCCCGATGAGAAATTTGAGATATACCGCACTGGATCAATCACCTCACGGGTAGCTCCTGCACTAACAATCACCCGCAACCCCTCAAGCGGCTTGTGTGGATCGCGATCGACAAGCCCGAGGATCACCTCCTCATCAGGCAATCGCCCACGCCCACTATACCCACACGCAAGTTCCCCCTCATCTGGTTCAAACACCTCATACCCTGCTTCCCTGAGAAGAGTTATATTCCGTCTGGTAAGAGGATTTTCATACATCTTCACATTCATCGCTGGAAAAATCACCTTCCTCTTATCACAGGCAAGAAAGGTAGACAACAACAAATTGTCAGCAATCCCATGGGCAAGCTTCGCTATGGTATTGGCAGTAGCAGGGGCAAGAACCATCACATCCGCCCAATCTCCCAACTCAATGTGAGCAAGCGGACAACGACTATCAAAATCCTCCACCCAAACCTGCCGTTTTGAAAGTGTCTGCAACACCAGAGGAGAAACAAGCTTCGTCGCTGAAAGAGTCATCAACACCTCAACAGCATGCCCTCTCTGAACAAGACGACGAACCATCTGGGGGGTCTTGTAAGCAGCAATACCGCCACTAATACCAAAAACTATATTCATACTTCTTCACTTATTCAAACAACTTCGTCTGGTTGCGTTTCTTCCAGTGTAAAAGGATATACTGTTTGTTATCCTTTACCACGATAGAATAGATTTCCCCATTGGGAGCAGCATAAAAACCGAAATTGACATAGGGAGCCCCTATCATAGGAGCATACTGATAGGCATGCTGATTTTTGAACATATCATAGAAATGGAAACGCACAACCTTATACTTCTCATCATAACCATAGAGAACAATAGTATCATCCCACGCAATCGAAAGAATATCCTCCAGACGATTCTTCTCATCAAGAATCTGACGAGCAATGGTGTTTTTAAGGATACTGTACATTTCAAAGAGAGAACGATAGGAGACAAGCTGCTTCCCTTTTTCAGGGGTTTCTTTAAAAAGATAGTTTCCCATAAAAAAGATCAAGCGCTCATCGTTTTTGAGATTTCCGATACTGTAGAGTTCAGTGGAGTACATCTCCCCATCAATCTCCTGCTGCTTGGCAAGATACTGTGAATCAAACTCAAAATTCAACTCACCCGATGAAGAATACCGACACACCTTCCAGTGCAATTCCCCCAAAACATCCTCTCGAAAATAAGCGTAGAGGTTTCCAAAGAGATCGAGATCAATAGCATCAGGTGCGGGCATGGGTTCTGTGTTGATTCCTCGGAACCCAATCGAAAAAAGAAAACGCCCATTATAACCAAACTTATAAATCGCATAGTTGTTGACATCGCCAATTTCGTTGGAATCAACCACCTGAAGGGGGATACTTCGGTTTGTTAACGGAAGAGAAACAACAGCATAGATCTCCCCATACTTATTCACAGCAATCTGATACACCGTATCAAAGGCATAGCCCTCTCCCACATTGGAAATTACCATCTGTTGCACAGCCTTTCCAAAGGTTCCCGGTGTAAGCACAAGGATAGCGCGCCTATACTTATCAGCAACATATACCTTTTTGCCAAGAATCTGAATACTGGTGGGCACATCAAGCTGATCCTTGATATCAATATCATCATCAATCCCAGCGTTTGTCAGAAGATCATAATTCGAGCCAATCTGTCCCTCTCCCATACCAAGAGGAGCATAGAGAAACACCTCTCTCCCCATCTGAGGTGGTCGACGAGTACAGCTTGTGAGAACAACGCCCACAATCAAAAGACACAGCGAGAGGTTAACCAATCTTCGCATAGTATTCCTCACTTAATTTTCGGAGTATTTCAATCCCCCTGAGAATAATCTCATCTCTCGTAGCAAAAGATATCCTAAAATGGGTATCCCGTTCGGAGAAGACATTGCCAGGAATAATGAGCACCTTATTCGCAATAGCCATTTCCACAAACTGTGAGGCATTACCCTTTTTGAGCCCCGGGAACATGTAAAATGCACCGCCGGGTTTTACAATGTTGAACACATCTTTTAGCCCCTCGTAGAGCATGTCTCTTTTCCGTCGGTAGGCATCACAGTAGGATTGCATATCCAGTTCCAGCGCCTTGACAGCTGCATACTGAAAGGGAGCCGGAGCACACACAAAAGAATACTGCTGCAGCTTAATCATCGTAGCAATGATATCAGAGGGCCCCACAGCATAACCCAAACGCCATCCTGTCATGGCATAGGTTTTTGAAAATCCTCCCAGCAAAAGCACCTTTTCATACATTCCCACAGGGCCAACAAAATCCCCATCATAAACAAACCCATCGTAGATCTCATCAGAAATCAGGAGAACATCATGCTTTCGGGCTACCTTCACCAGAGCCTCAATATCCTCACGGGTATACACATATCCCGTTGGATTGGCAGGAGAATTCAGGATAATCGCCTTCGTACGGGAAGTGATTGCCTTTTCCACTTCTGCCACAGGTATCCCAAAATCCGGATAAGTCGAAAGAACAACTGCCTTTCCATCAAGCAAATGAACAAGATGCTTATACATCACAAAATAGGGATCAAACACAATCACCTCATCCTCCGGATCAAGAATAGAGAGAAGTGCAAGCATCAACCCTCCCGAAACCCCCGAGGTAATCATCACTTCGCTGAGATGATAGCGTTTCCCACGCGTTTTTTCCACCTGATCAAGAACAGCCTCCCGCAATTCATCAATACCCTGCGTAATAGTGTAGCGGTTCAAGCCTCTGCGAATAGCCTCAATGGCTGCCTCTTTTGCCTCTTCGGGAACATCAAAATCCGGCTGACCAATACTAAAATTGATAGGATTTTCAATCTTGGCTGCCAACTCGAATACCTTTCGAATCCCAGAGGAATCAAGACGTTGAGATCGCCGGGAAATCATACACGCACTCCTTCCAAATGTTTTTTGACTGTTTCTGTCCATTGAGAAATAATCTCATAGTGAAGATAGAAACTCCGCCGATTGACAATCCAACGAGCCGTAGAAGAAAAAATTGTCTCCACAACATGGAGCCCATTCTCCCGAAGTGTAGCCCCAGTGGAAACAATATCAACAATACAATCACTGAGTCCCGTAACAGCGGCAAGTTCTACCGAGCCATAGAGCTTCATAATCTCTGTCTGTACAGAAAGACTATCGAAAAACCGTCTTGCAATATGAGGATACTTAGTTGCCACGCGAAGAAATGGTCTTCTCAAAAGATCTTCAGCCTTGACAGTGTTTCCCGTTGCCACAGCCATGGTACAACCACCAAAACCCAAGTCCAAGAGTTCCATAACATCCGCCCCGTGTTCCATGATATCGTCCTTCCCACAAATACCCACATCAGCTGTTCCCATTTCCACATAGGTAGGCACATCCCACGCTCTCACGAGAATAACCCGCACTCCCTCGCCCACACCAAAAATCAGCTTGCGGGAATCCCGATCGATCCTCTCCTGCACAATACCACTCTTCAGTAAAAGCGCCTCAGCATCCTCTCCCAACCTACCCTTGGGCAATGCTATGGTCAACACAAGGCTCTCCTTGTCCAATAAATTCTTCTGTTATTATAGAAGAAAAATCTTTTTTTTTCAACAATACGAATTGCTCCATAAGAAAAAACCCTCGAACTCATGGTGTGGCTAAAAACCTCTTCCCCGCCATATCCTTTCTCCGCCTTTTCTGCCCTGGGTAAAAAGTTCGCGTCCAAAAATCATCCACACAAAAATTTCACTTTTCGCCCATTTTTATCGTATATTATTAAAAAAGAAGGAGTATATATGAAACAGCTGAAAGGTTTTCTCACTCTTTTGTTAACGGGCATACTCACCCTCGCTTGTCAAACCCAAACGGGAACTTCTTCTGGCACACCGACGGGAACGTCCACCGATGGAGGTGGTTTTCCCGTCTACACCAATCGCTCGTACAACGGAGATGGGTACGACATCATGCTTCAGGGTTTTCACTGGGCATCCACGAACGGTACCTGGTGGAACACCCTCGCCAGCAAGGCGACTGAGATTGGAAACGCTGGTTTCACCATGATATGGCTTCCCCCTGCATCTGACAGTGGGGATAACAATGGCTATCTCCCCCGTCGCTGGAACAATCTCACATCAAAATACGGCAATATCACCGAACTCACCAACGTCCTTGCCACACTCAAAAACGCTGGCGTCAAGCCCATCGCCGATATTGTGATCAACCACCGTGTGGGAACTGCAGATTGGGCTGACTTCACCGATCCTGCATTTGACGACAACAGAAAAGCTGTCTGTTCAGATGATGAGTGGGGACAGGGCACTGGCAATCCCGACAGTGGTGCGTCCTACAATGCAGGTCGCGATCTCGATCACAGCTACCCTTCCGTTCAAAGTAACATCATTACCTGGATGAAGTGGCTACGTTCGCTGGGATTTGAGGGCTGGCGTTACGACTATGTTAAGGGATACGACGCCACCTACAACAGCAACTACAACGAAGCTACAAAGCCTTACTTCTCCGTTGGTGAACTCTGGCCTGATATCGGAGATTATTCCGCTTCTGGAAGCAGTGTTAACTACCATCGTCAAACCCTCATGGACTGGATAGATCGCAGTGGTGGTCGTTCGACTGTTTTTGACTTCACGACAAAGTGGCAACTCATGCTTGCCGTTAACAATAACGAATACTATCGGCTCAAAGATCCCGATGGCAAACCCATTGGTGCCATAGGATGGTGGCCAAGCATGTGTGTTACCTTCATCGACAACCATGACACAGGGCCATCACCCGGCGGTGGGCAGCAACTTTGGGCTTTCCCACAGGACAAACGAGAGATCGGCTATGCCTATATTCTCACCCACCCTGGTATTCCCTGCGTCTATTGGTACGACTACTTTGAAAGCGGCACCTACCTCAAGAATGTTATTGACACCCTCATTCGTATCCGAAAGGCGCAGCATATTCACTCAACGAGCCCCATTGTTATCATCAAGGCAGAGGCAAGCGAGTATGTGGCAAGCATCAACTCCAATACCATTGTAAAATTAGGCCCAGGTATGACCTTCAACACCAACTGGACATTAGCCGCCTATGGCACAAACTGGGCTGTATGGACCAATTAAATCCACAAAGCCTTTTATGAGCGAACCTTATTAAGCATGTGAAGAGATAGAAGATGGTGAGGGTGTGTTTCTAGCACCCTCTCCCACTTCTTGATCGCCTCTTCTTTTTTACCCTCCAAGTAGTCAATATAGCCATCCCACGCCATCGCTTCAGCGTGAGAGGGGTTTCTCTCAAGGGCTAGTGAAATATAGCCTCGAGCAGGTCGAATCCCTCCACCAAAAATCTTGGGAGTAAAGAGAAGAATCCTCCCCATTGTCACAAGAACATCAGGAGAGTCAGGATCAAGAGCTAGAGCCTTCTTCGCCTCCGCCTGCATCAAAAGCGCAAGCGATGTTTTCTGTTGTTCAGGAGCGTTCTCTATCTCCATTCCAAGGACATCTGCCCGCATACAATGAAGAACTGCATTGTTTGGCCAGATCACGAGAGCCTTCTGCAACCACCCATCAACAAGACCAAGATAAAAGCTATACTTCTCAAACAAGGGATGATCTTTCCCTTGATTATATGTCATACCCCTCAACTCATTCACCAGAGCAACCCCATCACGACAGAGCTGTGCCAGTATTTCTTTTTGCTGTGTTTTCTCCCACTCATCTTTCAAATTCAAAATCACTTCCTCGCGCTCCTCCCACGAAATCCCCCTTTCATCAAGAGTCGAAAAATTCTCCCCTGTTGCCTTGTTCTCTCGTTCCAGCCACCAGTTTCGCACACCATAGAAGCGCACAAACACATCAAGCGACACTTCCTGCATCAGGGCAACATTCTCATAAAAAGCAAGAAAACGCTCTTGTCCCCCTTGCTCGATCATATATTTCACCCACTGCCATGCAAGCTTATAAAAATCCATGGCTTTCCCTGAGAGAATATTCTCCAATGTAAAAAACCGCGCCATTATCAAAGAATCTTGCATGACCTCATCAACCAGATTCTTCTCCACACAAATATTATCAAAATCCTTCTCAGTAAACGGCCATCCTCTATCTTCGCCACCCAACCTCTCCTGAAAATACAACGCCAACCCCTCGTTCAAAAAGAGATGAAAAGAGGGATAAAGAACATGGCTTAGCTCATGGATAATCGTTCCCTTCGACCATGAGTTGAGGGCTATTTCCACTTTGGGCAAAATTGGACGAAAAAAAACATCCCCACGAGAAATGGGCAAAAAGTCGCGAGTAACCTCACACCATATTACATCCCGCAAAGACTGCCCTCCCGCAAACTGAAGAATCAAATCAAAACACCCCTCCACCTCTTCCAAACGAGCTCGATATTCCATTTCTTCGCTTGCTTCGCATATCCCAATCACATGCCGCAGTCGTATAAAACAAAGCTCCCCCGTCGCCAACATTCCTACTTTTTCCGCAATTTCCCTAATAGAAAGATCAAAAGGATTTATCTTCTGAATTTTTCTAAGAAAGAGAATGCCTTTTTCCTGATTTCCCAACAAAAAACTCCCAACTGCTGCCCACAACAAGGCAAGCCCATCATAGGGATCGCTCTTCGCTATCTTCTCATACATCCTCACAGCCCGTGCAATATTCCCACGATGCCAGAGTTGTTCAGCTTCCCTATACCAGTCGCTCGCCATAATCCCTCCTCAAAAAACAAAAAAGTGCTTCACTTCACGAACATCAAGCTTTCCCCTTCCCTGCAGATCCACAGCATAAACAGCATAACTCTCCTGCGATGGATAAAAGCCCACCTCTTCCACCCAAACCTGATCATTGATAAGAAAATCTGGCATCACCACACTCTGACATCGCTTTGATAGAGATTTACACACACTCGCGAGAAACCCCTTCCTTTCCTCATAAGAAAGCCCTTTCACATCCATCCAACGAATATATGCCCCTCTTTTCTGTTTTCCCCCTTCTGTATAGTGATACACCCAAAAATTAAGCCAACCATGCACCCTCCCTCGAAAACGATATACCCATGTTTCGCTCCACTGTCCAAAGCCAAGTTCCCTCTTCAATCGCTGATCACTCATTGCCAAAACATACTTTTCCCCATCAGAAAAAAACTCCTTCATTTCCTGAAAATTTCCTCTATACCGCTCAACTTCCCCCCAAAGTGGCCGCGTCACAGAGTCTTTCCCCTCCACAGAGAGAAAAAACAATCGATAACGCATCACAACATCAAAAGAAAATCCCGCCCTCTTGAGAAAAAAATACCAGTACCGATTTGTATAACGTTCGTGAGCCGCTCCAACCACATAATCTAACCCCTGTTCCTTCTGAAAATAAAGATACCGAACAAACTCCTCAAAGGTTTTGGTATACTCTCGATTCGGCTGCCATGTCACCCAACAAACATTAACAACACGCAGCCTTTCTTTTCCCCTTTGGTACACCATCTCGAGAGAAAGAAATCCTCCATACAAATGCCCTTCTCGCCATATCCACCAAAGAATCGGCTTCTCTTCACACACAAACCTCCATACAAAAAGGGCAAGCGGCCAAATGGGAACAATCCAACGCCGAGCATAATGACGCCGCCACACCCACCGAAGCCACCTATTCCACCACCAGAGTCGTGTTATCTCATTCAGCATCACTCGATAGCTCCTACCACCACTGCATATACCACTGTCTCGTAGAAACCATCTATACCGAGAAAGTCCTCCACCTCCCAATCATAAAGGCCACCCAAGGCACACGCCCCACATCCACTCGAAACAGCAAGAAGGTACATATTCTGAGCAAGATGTCCCGCATCCAGATAGATAAACCGCAACCCTCTCTCCCGATACTTTCTCATCGTCCGAAGAGGCTGAGCTGTTATAAGAAACACTCCCCCCGCATCTCGCACCATATCCTGTTCCGTACAGAGAGCAAAAAGCTCCTCACGAAAATCCCCTTCTTTCAACAACCCAAGGGCATTATCCCGCACATTATAGTGATAAACCCCCATCTCAAGCTCCTCCACATGAAATACCACCGGATAGATCTCAAGAGGATAAAGCGCCCCGGCAGAAGGGCTTGCTCGCAGATACTGAATATCCGAGGTATCATAGGGCATTTCCCCGGTAATACCATACGAGAGAACCAGCATTCTGGCAAAAGCCTTCCACGAGATTGCCTTCCCAGAAAAACAGCGCGAACTCCTCCTTCGAACAATCGCCTCCTCAAGACTCATCCCAGGTTCAGCGAGAAAATCTACCACCGAGGGAAGAGGTTTATATTCAACATGGGGATAAACCTTCCACTGTCTTGTCATTGCAGAAACCAAATTTTTGTTCGCCCTTAACTGACCAATATGCACAAAATCCTTCTGACTCTTTCGCCGACCAAACTTGCTGTTTTCATGATAAAGAAAAGCCTCCTCGTACTCCATCCATTCTTTTGGAGGATAGGACAACTCCTCAGCATATTCAAGAGGAGAATACTTTTTCAGTATCATACCACACTCCTTTTCATTATCATGGAAACGGATGAGGATAAGGATTCAGTTCATCCGTTGAAAGCACATCATTTCGCAACCCTAGCTTCTTCGGAAGCGTCAACAAACGCTCACTCCCCCAGAAACGATAACGATGAGCCCCATTCAACCCCACCATTCCCGGAATCACAACACGACTCACATAACCACCACCGCTTCGCACATCCTCTGGAGTAACATCAACCACCACTGGAGAAAACCCCTTTTCCTCAAGAGCTTGAAGAGCCTCCCCAAAGGAGGAAAAACCCATCCCTCTTCGTATCTCTTCAAAATCTCGCCGTCCCCGATCATGACAGAGGAGAAAATCAAGAAGATGTCGAAATTGGGGATAACTATAACAGAGAACAGAATCAGAAAAATCCCGAACCTCATCATCCCAGTTACCACGAAAGACCTTCTTCTGCTGAGAATGTTCATTATTTTTCTTGAGATAGGCAGCATACATCCAGGTTTGAATTACCTCAATCAAGGTTTTATACAGGGCTTCTTCTGCAGACAGAGCGGCTGCTGCCCCAACGGCCAAAGAAGGCACATCATTTCGCAAAGCCTTTGCCTCATCCTCTACCATCACCCCAAAAAACACAGGAATATGAGTATCCGTCGGAAGAAGAAAAACCCTCACCTTCTCCTTCCAGCGACCAAAACGTTTATCGAGAAGATGTCGAATTCTTTCATTCTCTACAGAATCGAGCGCGACCTCTTCGACAGCAAGCCTCGTCCACCACATCACCATAAAAGCATCTCGTTCCACAACCTCAAAAACCCCACTCCTGTGGGCTTGCTCCGGCACAAAATGAAAGGCAAGCCCTGTAGATGTTGTATGATAGATTCTTGTTTCCTTTCCATACTCATACATATAGGGCATATAAACACACGCTGCAGGAACCCACACCTCCTCACCGGTTGAAAGAAACCTTCCCTTCACCCAACGAATCTTACTTTCTCTTTCAAAGGGCTCATAAACAAACCCTTGCTGTTGATATTGCCAAGAAGCAAACAAAGCAAAACTCTTCGGATCAATAGCCCTTTCCCCGTGTTTCACTAATTCCTCATAAGAAGAAAAAAGAAGTTTTTTCACAGGAACCACAGACGAAGCATACCTTTCTAAGGCCTCCCCACACGCAGAAAGAAACGCCGCCTCCCAAGTTTCTCCCACTCCTCCCACAGCAGGATCAAAGGACATCCCCAAAAAAGAAGAAATACGATGCAACTGAGCAGCACTAAAAAAAAGAGAAACATCCTGCGGTTGCAACTCTGAAACATAGTAATAACGGATAATACCCGTAAGGGGAGAAAAAAACGGCTCCATCCTCTTTACCCAGTAGGAAAGAGGGGCCTCGCACACACTTCTCTCATTCAGAGCATCCCACAAAGACACTCTTACTTCATACCCCACGGTCTTCCTCCCTCCAAACCATTTGAGGAGAAATACGATCTACATACCCACACCGTTCACAGTAAGGGAGCTTCAAAACAGGATGAAAATGAATACGATAATTCACAGCATCCACAAGGAAAACGCCCCGGAGAGTCTCTGGATACAAATACCAAGAAAGAAATTTCATGCCCTCCAATACCACCATTGATGCCAAAAACCACCCTATCGGTGCAAAATCAGTACTCCTCGAGGAAATCTCCTGCTCAGCTTTCATCAGTTGATAGACACTCTCATTATCATCGGTACTCTGCCTCCGATCAACATAACACTGATAGCACGCTGTTTCCCCTGGAATGACAAGCGGACCAACAATCCCTCCCGTCCAATCCTCCTCAACATACAACACCGCTCGTTTTTCTTTGATCGCCACATCGTTCCAGCGCAAAAACCATCCATAATTCTGTTTTCCCCCGATTACTATAGCAAGATGCGTTTTCCTTATGAGATCAAGAGCCTTTCCCCGCCAAAATTCATCATCATGCTCCGGAATATTGGATACCAAAACCTCCCCCACTCCATTCTCACGCAAAAGACCAACCACTTTTTCGTGGAGCATGCCTCTCCCTATAACAACAACAGACGAGCTTTGAAGACGCCGTAAATAAGAAAGTCCTCGTTTTTCTTCAAGATACGGCGTGAAAAGATGAAAGAAATTAAGCACTCCCGATAGATTCTTTTTTTCATCGGAAGAAAGATTCTCCAGTTCTTCATCATACTCCTCTACAACCCCCAACTGCACCAACTGAACCAAAACTTCATTTATTTCCTTTTCCGAGATACTCTCTAGGGATGAAAACCTCTGCAAGATCTCTTCCCATGAATGAGGTTCCTCAAGATAGGAAAGAAGATCCCTCACCAGCACACGAACAATTTCCCCGCGAAGCAAAAACCAATTTCCAAGAACATCCACAAAAACACTTTGTTCACTCTCATTTAAAAGAGAAACCGTTTTCCGTTTTCGATATCGCATAGACTTCCCCTCCTTAGAACGCGGGTAGCGATCCAAGCATCTCTGGATAAAACATCCGTTCACTCAACTCCTTTGGCTGGATGTCTCTCATTTCTATCACCGTCCGACGATTGGTCTGAATGCCATCCGTAATCTCCGACTTTGTGGAAAAGAAATAATTCCCCACTTTTGTGTGACTAAGGTAGCGAGCCCTTTTCAAAAAGACACCACTCCGCGTATAGAAGTCCTCACGAACAATCTTTCCCTCGTCATTATTCCACCAGAGAAGAATACGTTGATAGGGAGCCGACGGGGTTTTTGCTATGAGTTCAAACACATCCACACCGCCCTGATTGCTCAAACACTGCACCGTATAGATAGAGAGAAGAGGAGGTTTTACAATATCCCCTGTATTGGCATCACCAAAAAGTCGCTGCCTCGCCGAAATCTTAACACTCTGCCTCGTTTTGGGAAAATACATCCAGTAGTCCTGACCACGTTGAAGCACAGCCTTCCCCTTGTCCAAAAGCGGCTCTCGGTAACGTGCAATCGAAAGCTCCATTCCCTTCACAAAAATATCAAGCACCGCTTGCCCCGTCTTCGTTTCGCCCTCATAGGAGGTCATCACTAGACGTGCCACATAACTCTCTGCCCCCTTCTGAGCATGCTCAATACGCAACAAAACATCCTGGAGATCATCTGCATAACACACACCAAGGAAAAAAAGCATTACCATCCATCTCATACTTCCTCCTCTATACATGCCGCAAGGCTTCAACAATCGAAAAACTCACTGCTTTACGAGCAGGTATCATGCTGGCAACCATTCCCCCCATGACATTAAACCCAAAAGCCCAAAGAAAAATCTTCGCCGAAAACAAAAAGGTAAGCGGATAAGACTCAGATTGGCCAGGATAAGGGGGAAGGGAAATGGCTAACTCATTAAAGAACCTGATGAGAAGCGCTCCGATAACAAGCCCCACACAGCCAGCCACCACACTAATCACCGTTCCCTCCGCCACAAAGAGCCCAAAAACCATTGCAGGAGATGTCCCCATGGCGCGAAGCGTCCCAACCTCGGAAACCCTTTCCATCACAGCCATATACATTGTATTCACAATGGTAAACCCTATTACAACAAGAAAAATCACCGTCACAATAGTAAAAATAGTCCTAAACATACGAATAGTAGGAAGATAGGTGTCATCCAACTCATACCACAACCTCACCTCATAGGGCAACCCCTGTGCTTCTATCATATTTGAGAGTTCTTTCGCATACTTTTCCACACCCTCGCGCGAAAACCCCTCATCAAGAAGCACGACTATACTCTGAACCTTGCTCGTATAGAGAAGCTCTTGCATCATTTCCACATTCCCGAGAACCAGCCGAGAGTCAATCGCCGTTACTCCCGTCGAGATTACATCCCCAACGGTAACATACACAGCCTCAAGCGAGCCTGCCTCTGACATAGACAGAAGAGTCACCATAGAACCAACCGAAAGACCCAGCTGCTTTGCCAGAATCTTCCCCACCAAGATGGTATTTTTATCCAAAAGCACCGCAAGGTTGGCGCCCTTCATTCCTACTTGACTGAGAAGATCCAGCTCCTTCTCTGGATTCACACCATATCCCAGAAAAATTGTCGAACGCTCTTGATTTCCAATAATACCAGAGGTGGTAATACGAGGAGTCATAATCTTTACCCCTCCCTTCCTGCGAATCATCTCCGCAATCACCTTCTGATCCTTCTGAGAAAGTGCTTTCACAAGGGATTCCGCTTCCCCATCCCGATACCCACGCAGCGAAATCTGAAAATGCCCGTGCTGTGCTATCACCGAGTTGCCCAAAAAATAATACACCCCTTCAATATAACTCCCAAAAAGCAGCAGAGAAACCACCCCCATGACGAGCACCCCAGCAGAGAGAAGACTCCTTCGCCGATTCCGAAGCACATTCCGAAAGGCAAGCAAGACAATATTCCCCAACTTCGACATACTATTTCTCCACCTCTTTCAAAAGCTTCTGAGCATTTTCATACATTGATGAAGCACCATCTACCTTTTTTAAGAATTCCTTTGCCTTTTCTTTTTCCTTCTGATAATAAGCCACCAACCCTTTCCCGTAGTAGCACACCGAGGAAAGCTCCTTGCCATACTGTCCGTATAGCGCAGAACGCTCCGCCATATCCTTCAGAAGAAAGTCCGCATCCTCAGGCACACTCTTCAGCATATTGGGAAAATACTGAGGAGGAAGGTTGATATACGAACGAAGCCGCTGTTCACGAATTCTGGGATTAGTGGGGCTCATCATGACCGCCTTGTCCATATAGAACACCCCTTTTCTCCCATTACGCATCTTATCGAGGGGAGTCCCCCACTGACAGGAAAAGAGATACGCCCCGCCGAGCATAGAAAAAACCATTGGCTCCTTGGACTCAAGCGTTTCCACCTTCTCAAAAAGCTGGATCGCCTTTTGTACCATTTTCTTGGCATCCTTCTGAGAAACCCCCAAGGTATTGACAAGCCCATAGGCATGGTAAAGATAGAAAACACCTGCCTTGTAAAACCCCAAAGCCGAGGTATTTGTCGCAAGAAAAGCATCCACATCCTTCTGCCCAGAGAAAAACTTTGCCACATCAACAGGCACCAAAAGCGTCTCATACACCGAAAGATCTTCACCAAAACCAGCAAGCACCACAAGAAAACCCAATATCATTGCATACAAACATTTCATTTTTTCCTCCTATCGTCTCTCATCTCGAACAATCCTGCCATCCTCAAGATACACCACCCTTTTCACCACATCCAAAATACGACTGTCATGCGTAGAAAAAATAACCGTAACCCCCTGCCGCTCATTACATACCCTTAAAAGTTCAATAATATGATGCGCTGTTGTTGAATCAAGGTTGGCTGTCGGTTCATCTGCCAGCACAAGCGACGGCTTCCGCACCAAGGCACGGGCAATAGCCACCCGTTGTTTCTGCCCACCAGAGAGCTGTGAAGGATAACGAGAAGCATACTCCGTCAGACAAACCTGTTGAAGAAGCTCCATCACACGCTCTTCCCGTTCAGATCGAGAGAGGAGTCTCTGATCAAGCCAGAGAGGATACTCCACATTCTCATACACCGTCAAAACAGGGATGAGATTATAGTTCTGAAAGATAAACCCCAATGTATCCCTTCGAAAGAGTCGAAGCTTCTCCTCACTGAGCGAAAGATAGGAAGCATCCCCATAACGTATATCCCCTCCATCAGGAAAGTCAATAGCTCCTATGAGGTTAAGAAGTGTCGTCTTTCCACTCCCTGAAGGCCCCGCAATAGCCATAAACTCACCCCTTTCAACCTCAAGACTC
>Ga0308411_10000313_pt1 | contig 31666 bp, 42 predicted proteins | sample HotsprottomLayer_2_FD_203530 | JGI IMG/M metagenome (GOLD analysis project Ga0308411, IMG submission 203530) | Hot spring phototrophic mat microbial communities from Octopus Spring, Yellowstone National Park, Wyoming, United States -... | ecosystem: Environmental > Aquatic > Thermal springs >... | reverse complement strand
TGACCGGACGTTGCTAATATATTTGCTTGGTTCCTTCCCGCGAATACTTATGCGGGGAGCAAGCGCGCGCAAGGTCGCCAGCGTCAGCCCCGTTTTCCAGGTTGCCAGCCGCGGCGCCCCCTCCGTTCCACCATCATGCAGGTCCCGATGCCCCAGGTCCCATGGGCTGCGAGCGCCGTCGAGGCGCGCGCGGTCGCCTCGCTGCTGCCCTATGCCGGCAATGCGCGCACGCATTCGCCCGAGCAGGTGGCGCAGATCGCGGCCAGCATCCTCGAGTTCGGCTTCGTCGCCCCGGTGCTGGTCGACGAGCGGGGCGAGATCATCGCCGGCCACGGCCGGGTGCTGGCCGCGCAGTCCCTTGGCCTCGCCACGGTCCCGACGATCGTCCGCGCTGGCCTCACCGAGGCGCAGAAGGCGGCGCTGCGGCTTGCCGACAACCGCATCGCGCTGAACGCGGGATGGGACGAGGCGCTGCTGCAGGCGGAGCTCGCGAAGCTGCAGGAGATGGGCGGCATCGACTTGGCGCTGACCGGCTTCGACGGCGCGGAGATCGAGCGGCTGCTGGCCGGGCTCGATCCGGTGGCAACCCGGCGGTTGCCAGCCCGCCGGTTGCCAACGGTGCCGCGTCAGACGAGAGGGTGGCAGAGGGCGAGCCGGCCGAGGACCCCGCCGACGCCGAACCGGACCCGCCGCGCCGAGCGGTCACCCGCCCCGGCGACCTCTGGCTGCTCGGCGAGCACCGGCTGCTCTGCGCCGACAGCACCAGGGCCAGCGATGTCGCGCGGCTGCTCGGCGGCGCGCGGCCGCACCTGATGGTCACGGATCCTCCCTACGGGGTGAACTACGACCCTGAGTGGCGGAACGAGGCCGGCGTCTCGGCGACGATGCGCACCGGCCGGGTGGCCAACGACGACCGCGCCGACTGGCGCGAGGCCTGGGCGCTGTTCCCGGGCGACGTCGCCTACGTCTGGCACGCCGGCGTGCACGCGCGCACCGTGATCGAGAGCCTGGAGGCGGCGGGCTTCGCGGTGCGCAGCCAGATCGTCTGGGCGAAGCCGCGCTTTGTGCTGGGGCGGGGGGACTACCACTGGCAGCACGAGCCGTGCCTCTACGCCGTGCGCAAGGGGGCGACGGGCCACTGGCAGGGCGCACGCGACCAGGCGACGCTCTGGCCGATCGGCACCGGCGGCGACGAGGACGCGGCGACCGTGCACGGCACGCAGAAGCCCGTGGAATGCATGCGCCGGCCGATCTTGAACAACAGCGCCCCGGGGGAGGCGGCCTACGAGCCCTTCTGCGGCAGCGGCAGCACCATCATCGCGGCCGAGACCACGGGGCGGGTCTGCTACGCGATGGAGATTGATCCGCGCTACGTCGACGTGGCGGTTCGGCGCTGGCAGGCCTTCACCGGCGAGCCGGCGGTGCTGGCGGGGGAGGACAGGGTGTTCGAGGGTGTCGCCGCCGCGCGGGGAGTGCACGCGGCGGCGTGAGGAACGGATCAGGTGGCTCGCTGGCGTCACTCGGCGATGCGGTAGATGGTGTAGCTCCCGCGCGCGCCTTCCCTGTTCGGCCCGACCATTCGGATGCGCTCGGCGGCGATGACGGTGATGCCCTGGCGGCGCTTGAGGCCGGCGAAGAACCCCCGCACCGTGTGCGGCGCCCAGCCGGTGGCCTCGGCGATCTGCGCCACCGTCGCGCCCTCGGGGCGGCGCAGCATCGCCAGCACCGTCTCCTGCTTGGTGCCCGCGCGCGGCTTGCGCGGCGCGGCGGGATCGCGCGGAGCGCGGGCGGGCGTGACCCCCGCCAGGGCGGCGCGCAGGCCCGCCATCGGCCCGTCGAGGGCGCTGACCATGTCCATCGCGCGGTTGGCGTCGTCGTCCCAGGCGGCGAGCACGGCCGCGGCAGCGTCGCGCAGGCGGGCCCGTGGGGCGGGCGTGGGCGCGGTGTGGGCGGGTTCGGCGGCCTCGGCGGGGACATCCGCCCCGGCGGTGCCGGTGAGCGGGTCGAAGGCCGCTTCGATGTCTTCGACCACCTCGCTCTCCGGCTCGATGCCGATGGCGCGCAGGCCGGCGTCGGTGATCTTGAGCAGCATCTCGTCGCCGTCCACCGTCCACTTCGCGACCGCGTCGTAGGCGGGGCGGTGCACCGCGATGACCAGGTCGTGCTTCAGCAGGGCCTTCGCCACCGTCTGCCGCGCCGCGGCCGGGAGGCGCTCGGGCGGGACTGCCAGCCCGTCGTCGCGCTGGCTCGCCTGGCTGAGGATGGTGCGCTGGGTGTCGGTCAGCCTCATCGTCGGGGTCTCCGGTTCCGGGAGCCGACCCTCTCGGCCCCCTACTGCCGGGAGCCCCGCCGGGCTCGGCCCGGTCGGGGCGGTGCGGGAGGCGCGCCGCGTCAGCGGGCGTATTCGCCTCGGCGGAAGTGCTGGTCCGCGATGTCCTTCAGCTTCGCGGTGGCGTCCGCGAGCCAGGCGGTCTCGCCCCAGAGCACCGCCTCGGGGTCCGCCCCGAAGTGGTCCACACTGGCCTGCTGCAGTTCGGCCAGCAGGGCGTCGAACTCCGCCTTCTTGGCGAGGAAGGCTTCGAGGCTCCGCTGCTGGTTGGCTTCACGCTTGGTCATCGGGCTCTCCGTCCTGCTCATCGCGTGACGGACCATTCGCGCTGCGGCGGGGGCTGAGCCAAGCGTCATTCGCGCTCATCGTATTGCTATCTTCGGGGGAGCTTGATCACATTATGATCGCCGCGGCGCCGGGCCGGGTGGCCTCGCAGCGCGAGGTGGCGCGCCGGCTCGGCATCTCCCACACCGCGCTGCAGAAGGCCCAGCGCGCGGGGCGCATCGCGCCCGAGCCGGATGGCTGGTGGGACGTCGAGAAGGTCCGCGCCCGGCTGGCCGAGAGCAGCGATCCCGCGCGCAAGACCGCGACGCTGGCGCCGCCTCCATCGGCCGCATCGCGACCCGCGACGCCACCGCCCATCGCAGCGCCGCCTGCCGCCGATGCGCTTCCGCGCGCCGCCGGCAGCACGTTCCACGACGCGCGCACCGCCAACGAGGTGCTCAAGGCGCAGGAGCGCCGGCTCAGGCTTGACGAGCGTCGCGGCAAGTTGGTGGACAAGGCCCGCGCCCTCATGCTGGTGCATCGCCTCGCCAAGGAGGAGCGCGACGCCATCCTCGCCTGGCCGGCGCGCGTCGCCGCCGAGATGGCGGCGGAGCTCGGCGTCGATGCGCATCGCTTGCAGACCATGATGGAACAGCGGCTGCGCGAACATTTGGCGGCGCGGCATGATGTTAGCATCAAGGTGTCGTAATGTTCGGCGCGTCGCTGCTGGAGGAGCTCGGGCGTTTCGAGGGCGACTCCGACATTCTGCGTGCCTGGCACGACGGCATGATGCCCGAGCCGGCGCTGCTGGTCTCGGAGTGGGCTGATCGGCACCGGATACTGGGCAGCCGGGATTCTGCCGAGCCAGGCCCCTATCGCACCGCGCGAACGCCCTACCTGCGCGAAGTCATGGACGCGCTGTCGCCTTCCCATCCGGCGCGGCGCGTGGTGTTCATGAAGGCCGCGCAGGTGGGGGCGACGACGGCCGGCAGCAACTGGATCGGCTACGTCATCCACCACGCGCCCGGGCCGATGCTGGCGGTGCAGCCGACGACGGAGCTGGCGAAACGCTTCTCCGAGCAGCGCATCGAGCCGCTGATCGAGGAAACGCCGGCGATCCGGGAGCGGGTTGCTCCGGCAAGGTCGCGCGACAGCGGCAACCGGCAGCTCAGCAAGGAGTTCCCCGGCGGCCAGCTGGTGATGACCGGCGCCAACAGCGCGGTCGGGCTGCGCTCCATGTCGGCGCGGTTCCTGTTTTTGGACGAGATCGACGCCTATCCGGGCGACGTCGAGGGCGAAGGCGACCCGATCGCGCTCGCCGAGGCGCGGGCGCGCACCTTCGGGTGGCGGCGCAAGGTGTTCCTGGTCAGCACGCCCACCATCGCCGGGCTGTCGCGCATCGAGCGGGAGTTTCTGGCCACCGACCAGCGGCGCTACTTCGTGCCGTGCCCGCATTGCGGCCACCGCCAGCATCTCCGCTTCGAGCGGCTGGTGTGGGAGGAGGACGCACCCGAGACGGCGCGCTACCTCTGCGAGGCCTGCGAGCAGCCGATCGGCGAGCAGCACAAGGCGCGGATGCTGGCCGCCGGCGAGTGGCGCCCGACCGCCGAGGCCGAGGACCCGCATGCGATCGGCTTCCACATCTCGGCGCTCTACTCGCCGCCGGGCTGGCTGTCCTGGGCGGAGATTGCGCGGCTGTGGCTCAAGGCGCAGGGCGACGATCGGGCGATCAAGACCTTCCGGAACACCGTGCTCGGCGAGACCTGGCAGGAATCTGGCGAGGCGCCGGACTGGCAGCGCCTCTACGACCGGCGGGAGCACTGGCCCCCGGGCACCGTGCCCATGGGCGGGCTGCTGCTGACGGCCGGCGTGGACGTGCAGCGCGACCGGCTCGAGGCCTCGGTCTGGGCCTGGGGGCGGGACCGGCAGTCCTGGCTGATCGAGCACCGCGTCCTCGCGGGGAACCCCTTCGAGGCGCAGGTGTGGGAGGATCTTCGCCTGCTGCTCGGCGAGACCTGGCGGCACGAGAGCGGCCATCGCCTGCCCATCGCCATGGCGGCAATCGACAGCGGCGACGGCATGACCACGGCCGAGGTCTACGCCTTCGTGCGGCGGGCCGGGGCGGGGCGCGCCATCGCCGTCAAGGGGCAGGACAGCCTGCGCGCGGCGGTCGGCCAGCCGGCGGCGACGGAGGTCAGGCGGAACGGGCGCAAGCTCGGCGGGCTCAAGGTCTGGCCGGTGGGGTCGTCCTTCCTCAAGGCCGAGACCTACGGCTGGCTCAAGCTCGACCGGCCGACGGAGGAGAGCGGCGATCCCTTCCCGCCGGGCTACGTGCACCTGCCGGTCCACGCTGCGGGCGAGGAGTTCTGCCGCCAGCTCTGCGCCGAGCAGCTGGTTGCGCGCGCGGATCGGCGTGGCTTCCGGCGGCTCGAATGGGTCAAGACGCGGGAGCGCAACGAGGCGCTGGACTGCCGCGTCTATGCCCGCGCCGCCGCCGCGGCGCTCGGCATGGACGGCTGGGGCGAAGGGCGATGGGCGCGGATGGCGGACGCGCTGGCCATGCCGGTGGCGGAGACTGCGCCGGTCACAACCACAGATACGCCGACCGCGATCGCCACACGCCCGCGGTCTTGGCTTGCGCCGCGTAACGGCTGGCTGCGTTGAAGGAGAAATGACATGAATCCCGCTGTGCTAGCCTGGGCGCTGGCGCAACCGCCGGGCAGCCGCGCGGCGGCGCTGGCGGCTGCCTACACGGGCGGCACGACGCGCGTGAGCTTCGAAGGCCGCACGGTCGAATATCGCAGCCTTAACGAGCTGGCCCGGGCGCTGGCCGCGCTGCATGGCGCCCTGAACAGCGCCGAGCGCCGGCCCGGCATGACGCTCGCCAGCTTCCGGCGGGGAGGTGGGGCGTGAGGGAGCGCTTCGTGCGGCGCGTGGCAGCGGCCTGGCAGGCGCTGCGCGGCTATGCGGCGGCCCAGGATCACCGCACCTCCGCCTGGGCGCCGTCCGGCGGCAGCGCCAACGCCGAGGTCGGCATCGCGGCGGCGACTGTGGCGCGTCGTGCCCGCGACGCCGTGCGCAACGATCCCTACGCCGCGCGCATCGTGGACCTGTGGACCGGCAACGCGGTCGGCGCCGGCATCACGACGCGCTGGCCCGACGATGCGCACAGCCGGGCGTGGCAGCGCTGGGCGGAAAGCACCGCCTGCGACGCCGAGGGGCGGCTCGATCTCTACGGCCTGCAGGCGCTGGTGATGCGGGCGGTGGTGGAGAGCGGGGAGTGCTTCGTTCGCTTCCTGCCCGCCGATCCGACGCCCGCCAACCCGGTCGGCCTGCGGTTGCAGGTGCTGGAAAGCGACCATCTGGATACTGCGCGCAACGGCATGGTGGAGGGCGCGCCGACCATCCAGGGCATCGCGCTCGGCGATGCCGGTCAGCCTATTGGCTACTGGCTGCACCGCGTGCATCCGGGCGCGAGCTGGATACTGCCGGGTGCGACCTGGCTGGGGAGCGAGCGCGTGCCGGCCGCCGATGTGCTGCACGTCTACCGCAAGCGTCGCCCCGGCCAGCTGCGCGACGTCTCCTGGTTGGCGCCCATCCTGCTGCGGCTGCGCGACCTCGGCGACTACGAGGCGGCGCTGCTGATGAAGGCCAAGATCGAGGCGTGCCTCGCCGCGGTGGTCACGGAGGAGGGCGACGAGGCGCTGACCGGCGCCGCCGCTGGTTTGCTGCGCGACGCGCAGGGCCGCGCCGTCGAGACATTCGAGCCGGGCATGATCCTCTACCGCCGCGGCATGGGCAGCGTGGAGGTGGTGAACCCCTCGGGCGGCGGCAGCCACGCCGCCTTCGCCCGCCGGGCGCTCGAGGCCGCGGCGGTCGGCACGGGGCTGACCTATGACCAGGTCTCGGGCGACCTGACCCAGGCGAACTACTCCAGCCTGCGGGCCGGCAAGATCGAGTTCCGCAGGCTCTGCGAGCAGGTGCAGTACGGCATGCTGATCCCGATGCTGGTCCGCCCCATCGCCGAGCGCTTCCACGCCCAGGGCGCGCTGCTCGGGCTGTGGGGCGCGGAGATGCCGGACGGCGTCAGCCACGTGCCTCCTGCGCACGAGATGATCGACCCGCTCAAGGACACCACCGCCCTGATCGCCCAGGTGCGCGCCGGCTTCGTGCCGCAGCCGGAGGCGGTCGGCGCCTTCGGCTACGACTTCCGCGCCGCCGTCGAGATGATCCGCGAGGCCAACGCGCTGCTGGACGACGCGGGGCTCGCGCTCGACACCGACCCGCGGCGCGTTGCCAAGTCCGGTGCGGCGCAGGATGCGGCGCAGATGGCGGCGATCGAGATTGCGGCGACGGGCGCTGCAGCGCCGCCGCGCGAGACAGATAGCCAGGGTTGAGTCATGACGGACGTCATCGAACCGAGCGGCGATGAAGCCGCGTCGGCGCTCCCTGCCATGCCGATCACGGCGCAGCGCGCCATTGCCGCTCCCGCCACCGTCGATCGTGCCGCGCGCACCGTCGAGGTGGTGTGGAGCACCGGCGCCCGCGCCCGCAACTTCGTCCCTTCCCTCGGCCTGATCACCGAGGAGCTGGACATGTCGCCGAACGCGGTGCGCATGGACGTGCTGCGCTCGGGCCGCGCCCCAGTGCTCGATACTCACCGGCGCGGCGGCGTGCGCGACGTGCTGGGCCGCGTCACCGCCGCCCGCCTCGAACGGGGCCGCGGCTACGCGACGCTCCAGTTCAGCAGCGCCGCGGACGTCGAGCCGGTCTGGCAGCGCATTGCCGACGGCACGCTGCGCGCCGTCAGCGTCGGCTACCGCGTGCACCGCTACGAACCGCGTCCCGACCCCGACACCGGCGAGACCATTCATCGCGCGGTGGACTGGGAACCTTTCGAGATCTCCGTCGTCCCGATCCCGGTGGACCGGGACGCCGCAGTCCGAGCGCAGGGGGAGCAGGGCCTCCCCGCGCCGGCGATCGAGCCCGCCCTGCCGAATGAGGAGCCCACCATGCCCGAGACGACGCCGGCCGTGCCGGCCGCCACGCCATCGGCGGCGCCTGCCGCCGCGCCGTCCAGACCTTCTGAGGAGATCACCGTGACCAACACATCCAGCCCCGCGGCGGCGGAGACCAACCGCGCTGCGCCCGACCCTGAGACCATCCGCGCCGAAGCGCAGCGCGCCGAGCGCGAGCGCATCGCCGCCATCGACGCCGCCGCCGAGGCAGCGCGCGCCCTGCTGCCGGCCGAGCGCATCGCGGCCGTCCGCGCCGAGGCCATCGCGCAGGGCTGGACCGGTGACGCCACTCGCCGCGCCCTGTTCGACGCGCTGGTGGCGCAGGGGCCGCGCCCGTCCATCCCGGCGCGTCCCGAGTCCGGCCCCTCGGGCGACGACCCGGAGGTGCTGCGCGACGCCATGGCCGAGGCTCTCGCCGTGCGCGCCATGCCCGGCTACCAGCCCAAGGGCGACGGTCGCCACGCCGAGTTCCTGGGCTGGCGCCCCTCGGACATGATTCGCGAACTCCTCGCCCGCCGCGGCGAGCGCAACCCGCCGCGCAACACCGCGCTGCTCGCCGAACGTGCCTTCCACACCAGCTCCGACTTCCCGCTGCTGCTCTCGGCCGCGGCCAACAAGATGCTGCTCGCCGCCTACCAGCCGGCGCAGCCGACCTATCGGCAGATCTTTCTCCGGCGCGACTTCCGCGACTTCAAGCCGCACCGGCACCTGCGCGTCGGCGACTTCCCGAACCTTGCTGCGCTGGGCGAGGGTGGGGAAATCCAGGTCGGCACCATCTCTGAGACGCAGGAGACGGTGACGCTTGCCACCTATGCCCGGCGCATTCGCGTCACCCGCCAGATGCTGGTCAACGACGACCTTGGCGCCTTCACCGACTTCGCCTCCATGATCGGCCGCCGCGTCGCCGACTTCGAGAACGCCACCGCCTACGCGCTGCTCAACAGCGCGAACGGCGACGGTCCGACGCTGAGCGACGGCACGCGCGTGTTCTCGACGGCGACGGCGCGGCAGAACAAGGCCAGCACAGGCACGGCGCTCGACCTCGCGAACCTCGCATTGGCGCGCGCGGCGGTCATGAAGCAGAAGACGCTGGACGGACTGCCGATCAGTGTCGGCAGCAACATGCGCCTGCTGGTCGGCCCGGACCAGGAACTGATCGCGCGGCAGCTCACCGCGACGATCACCCCGAACCAGGTCGGGCAGGCGAATGTGTTCGCCAGCTTCATCCAGCCTGTGGTGGACCCGCTGATTGCCGGCAACCGCTGGTATGTGTTCGCCGAACCGTCTGTCACTCCGGTCTATGTCTACGGCTACCTCAACGGCGTCGAGGGGCCGCAGGTCACCACCGGCCCGGTGCAGGGCGCCGATGGCGTCGAGATCAGCGTGGTGTTCGACTTCGGCGTCGGCGCAGTGGATTGGCGCGGCGCCTACTTCAACCCCGGCAACTGACGTGTGACGGCGCTCACCGCGTTGGTGGGCGCCGATCCGTCGAAACGAACAGGAGAGACAGATGAAGAACTGCATTCGCCCCGACGGGCGGTCGATCCCCCTCGCCATCCCCTACGCAGGCGGCGCGGCCCCCGGCGATGGCATCCTGGTCGGCGCGCTGTTCGGTGTGGCGCAGAGCGGGGGCGCGCAGAACGACACCGTCGAATGCGCAGTGGTCGGCGAGTTCGAGTTGCCCAAGGAGCCGTCCCTCGCCATCTCGGCGGGCGCGCGTGTGTTCTGGGACAACACCAACCGCCGCATTACCACCACGGCGACCAACAACTTCCAGGTCGGCTTCTGCACGGTGGCGGCACTCGCCGCTGACGCAACGGTGCGTGTGCTGCTCGGCCGCGGGCCTGCGGTCGGCGCGTGAGCGCCTTCGCCGACGCCATGGCGGCGCTGGTCGCCGATGCGAACATCGGCGCCGAGGCGGTGTATCGCGCGGGCGGCACCGGTCCACCCGTGCCGGTGCGCCTGCTGCGCTCCTCGCCTGACAGGATCGCTGGCGGCTTCGGTACCGAGATTCTCTCGGCCACCGACATCCTCTCCGTCGCCATCGCCGCCCTGCCCTCGCTCGGCCCGGGCGATACCTTCGCCATCGGCGCCGAGCTGCTCACCGTCACCCATGCCGAGCGCGACGCCAGCGGCACCGTCTGGCGCGTGCTCTGCCAGCGATAGGAGCGCGCCATGAGGCTCGGGGCGGTCCTCACGGGCAGCCTCCGTCGCATGCTCGAAGCCGAGGCCGAGGCCGGCAAGCGCGCGGCGATGGAGGCGATCCGCGCCGAGACGGAGGCAGCGAAGCAGGCGCTCCGGGCGCAGACGCGCAGCGCCTTCGGGGCGAGGGGCGGCGGCCTCGCCAACGCCTGGCGGTCGCGGGTGTTCCCCTCCTCCGGCCGGTCGCTACGCCCGGCCGGGCTCGTGTTCACCAAGGCGCCGACGATCGTGGACGCCTTCGACCGCGGCGTGACGATCACCCCGAGAAGCGGCCGGAAGTTCCTGGCCATCCCGACCGGTTTCAACGCCGCCAGCGGCCGTCGCGGTCGTGGCGAGAAGGGGCTGCGCGTCACCCCGGCGCAGATGGTGGCCAGCGGCAAGGCCTTCCTGCGCCCGTTCAAGAATGGCCGGGGCTTCGTGTGGTGCCTGCCGGTGCGCCAGGCGCCCGCCGAGGGCCGGCGCCGGCCCGCGCTGATCGCGGGAGGTCTCACCGCCGTCGCCACGGCCCGGCGCAAGGGCGCGCGAGGCTGGCAGGCGGCGCTGCTGAAACAGGGCTTCGTGCCGATGTTCCTGCTTCTGCCCCAGGTCGCGCTGTCCAAGCGCCTCGATGTCGCCGCCGTCCAGCGCGCGGCGTCGCGGCGGCTGCCCCAGCGCTTCGTCGAGGCGTGGAACGAACAGGCGAGGAGGGCCGCATGAGCAGCACCCGCGAGGCCGCCATCGCCGCGCTGTTCTCGCGCATCTCGGCGTCGCTCGGCACCCGCAGCCCGCCGCCCCTCGTGCTGCGCAACGAGACGGTGCCGCAGCGCCTGCCGGCCGGCGGGCTTGTCGTGGTGCGCGATGGCGAGACGGTGGAGGAGACGGCGATCCTCTCGCCGCTCGCCTGGGCGATCCAGCACCGCGCCGAGGTGGAGATCGTCGCGCCCGGCGCGACTGCTGCCGTCCGCGCTTCGCTGCTCGATGCGCTGCTGATGGACATCGGCGCCGCCATCACCGCCGACCGCACCCTTTCGGGCGCGGTGGAATGGGCGCAGCCCGAGTCCCCCTCCTTCGAGGATGTCGAGTTCGAGGGCGCCGCCGCTGCGCGCGCGGCGCTGGTGCCCGTCACGATCTACTTCACCGCGGCGGCCACGCCGCTCGCATGACCCCTGCCCCTAGGCCAGAGGAGAGACCGCAATGGCACGTGCCATCGGCGCGAATTGCCGCGTCCACATGCAGAAGGAAGCCACCTACGGCACGCCGCCAGGCGGAAACTGGTTGCGCATGCCGTTCCTCTCGGTGGACCTTGGTGCTGAACAGCCGCTCATCGACAACAACGTGATCGGGCTCGACGGCAACCGCGACGCGGCGACGCCATTCCTTGACACGGTGACGGTCGCGGGCCGCGCCGTGGTGCCGGTGGACCTCATCCACATCGGCCACTGGCTGCGCTTGCTTCTCGGGCCACCGACCACGACAGGCACCACCCCGAACTTCGTCCACACCTTCGTCTCCGGCGCGGCAACGCTGCCGTCCAACAGCGTCGAGATCGCCTATCCAGATGTGCCGTCCTACGACGTGTGTACCGGCGTGCGGGCGGACACGCTTGAGATCGACTTCTCGCCTACCGGTCCGGCCATCGCGACCGTCACGCTCATGGGGCAGGGATCGACGCGCAACGCGACCAGCAGCGCCGGCACGCCGACCAGCTCGGCGCTGACCCTGTTCAACAAGGCGCAGGGCGAGATCCGGCGGAACACGTCTGTGCTCGGGCAGGTGACGGCGGCGCGGGTGGTCTACCAGAACAACATGGAGATGGTCCGCACCATCCGCGCAGACCGGAAGGTGGAAGGCGTGGACCCCGGCATCGCGCAGGCCACCGGCCAGATCACCGCGCGCTTCGCCGACACGGTGCTGCTGACTCAGGCGGCGAACAACACGGCGGCCGAGTTTGAGTTCGAATACCGCATCAACGCCGATCGGCGGCTGACTGTGACGCTGCATCAGGTCTATCTTTCTGTCGCCAAGACGCCGGTGGACGGGCCGGGCGGTGTCGAAGCCACCTTCGACTTCCGCGCGGCCTTCAACACGACGGCAGGTCGGATGATGACGGTGGTGCTGCGGAACAACGAGCCGGGGAGCCTTTACGCCTGATGCTCACCCTCGACATCCCGACCGAACCTTACTGGATCGACCTGCCGCGCGGCGTGCGGGTGGAAATCCGGCCCGTCACCACGGCCATCGTCGCAGCGGCGCAGGCGTCGGCGCATCGGCGGCTTGCCGCGCTGCGCGAGGCGGATGCGGAGATTGATCCCGACCTCGAGCGCGGTCTTGCCTTTGCGTTTCTGGTGAAGTCGCTGGCGCGGCACGCCGTTACCGCCTGGGAGGGTGTTGGCGACGCGGATGGCAATCCGTTGCCGCTTTCGCCTGAGGCTGTCGAACGGCTGATGGACCTCGACGAGATGGCGTCGGCGTTTTTCGACCGGGCGCTGATCCCGGTGCGCAAGGTGGCCGCCGAGGGAAACGCCTGAGGCGCCGCGCGGCGTGGCACGCCGGCACCGGCCCGGAGTATTGCCGCGGCTGCGCGGCGCTGGGGCGCGACTGCGGCCTGTCCTGCCCCTACGCCGCGCACGCCCCCGAGAGCGTCGAGGGCGCAGCAGTGTGGGCGGCAGGCATGGCGTGCATGGCAGCCGGGATGGCGGGGCCGGAAATGGACATGAGCGGCGCGCTGGCGCTGGCGCGTGAGGCGGGCGTGTCGGGGTGGGCGGCGGCCGAGCTGCTGGCGGAGCTGCGCGCCGGCGTGGCGGAAGGCATCGCCGCGCGGGATGCGCCGACGGATAGCGGGGGCATGACGCATGTCGGATAGCACGCGGCGCGTGTCGGTTCGGCTGAGCTTGGACGGCGGCCGGCAGGTCGAAAGCGACTTGCGCCGCGTCGGCGATGCCGGCGAACGCGAGATGCAGCGGCTGGTGCAGGGTGCGGAGAACGCCTCCCGTGCATTGCGGTTGCTCGGGCCCGTGCTCGCCGGCCTCTCCATCGGTGGGGTCGCAGCGATGGTGCGCTCCGCGGTGGACGCGGTCGGCGGCCTGGGCGAACTTGCCGACGCTGCCGGCGTCTCCACCGACGCCTTGCAAGCCTTCGGGTACGCCGCCACACAGGTCGGGCTGTCCAACGAGGAGCTGCAGCGCAGCCTGCAGGCGCTGACGCGCCGCATCGCCGACGCCGCCAGCGGCGAGCAGGCAGCCCAGCAAGCCTTCAACCGCCTCGGCATTTCCTTCCGCGACACCGCGGGCAATGCGCGTGCGACCGAGGCCGTCATGGCCGAACTCGCCGAGCGCATCGCCGGCCTTTCCGATCCCGCCGAGCGCACCGCCGCCGCCACGGCTGTGTTCGGCGACCGGCTCGGCCAGCGGATGATCCCCTTCTTGCTGCAGGGGCGGGACGGGCTGGAACGCCTCACCGCCGAGGCGCTGCGCTTTGGCGCGATCGCGGGCGCCGACCTGATCGCCAAGGCCGACGAGGCGTCGGACAAAATTGCCGCGCTGGAGCGCGCCTTCTCGTCGCTGGCGCGGAATCTCCTGGCGCAGGTCGCCCCCGCCCTGTCCACGGTGGCGGACGCCCTCAACCGCGTCATGACCGGCGCGAGCCTGGACGAACGCCGCGCCAGACTGGAGCAGAACCGCGACGCGCTCCAGCGCCGCCTCGCCGAACTTGAGGCCGAGGAGGCCGGCCAGGCGGCGCTGTCCTCGCAGCCCCGCCGCGGCACCATCCAGCGCGGGGCGGTAGGCGTGGCCCGCGAGCAGGCTGGCGTCACCCGCTCCGGCCTGATCGCCGAGATCCGCCAGCAGCTCGACGAGGTGCAGCGCGAGATCACTGCCCTTGAAGCCGAGGCCCGCGCCGCCGAGGAACGCGCACGCCAGATCCTCAACCCCGACAGCCGCGCTGGCGGCGGCAACGAGGCGGCGCTGCGCCGCCAGCGCGCAGCGGAGGACATCGCGCGCCTGCAGGAGAACCTGGACGCGCGCCTGCGCATCGAGCGGGAGTTCCAGGCCCGCCTCGCGCGCATCCGCGAGGCGGAGGCGGCCGGCGCGATCGACGCCGCCGAGGGGCAGCGCCTGGTGACCGCCGCCACGCGCGCGCGCGACGAAGCGCTGAGGCGACTGACGCAGACGCAGCGTGGCGCCACGGAGGCCACGCGCGAAAATCGAGACGCGGAACGCGAACTCGCGGAAATCCTTCGTGAGCGCGAAAGACTGATCCGGGACAACGAAACCGCCTATGAGCGCTATCAGCGCCGGTTGGAAAACCTTGGGCGGGTGGTTGTCGGCGCAGCAGGCGCAGGTAAGCCGCTGCCGGACGAGACGATCCGGCGCGAAGCGCAAGCCGCCCTCGATGAGCTCCAACGCGCCGAGGAACGCACGCGTCAGGTGAGCGATACCGCTCGTGAACTCGGCTTCGCATTTTCTTCGGCATTTGAGGACGCGATCGTGCGTGGGCGTCGTCTCTCCGAGGTGTTGCGTGGCCTTTTGCAAGACATTGCACGCATCTTTATTCGCCGCACACTAATCGAGCCCGGAAGCAACTGGCTGCTTGGTCTGTTTGGCGGCATTTTCAAGAATGCGCAGGGCAACGTTTTTGTCGGCGGCAACGTCGTGCCATTTGCGCGCGGTGGCATTGTCACGCAGCCGACCGTTTTCCCGCTTGCGCGTGGTGTCGGGCTGATGGGCGAGGCGGGCCCTGAGGCAATCATGCCATTGCGTCGTATGCGCAACGGTCGTCTTGGCGTAGAAGTGGTCGGAACGGGCATGCCAGTGGTGCAACAGACCATCAACGTGACGATCCAGGGCGGCGCAGGCGAGATTGACGACCAGCAGCGTCTTGCGCGCGAGATCGGGCGATTGGTGCGCGCTGGTGTGCTCGACGCGATCAAAGAGCAGCGCCGCGCGGGCGGCATGCTCTGGCAGGGCTAGCACATGCCAGCGCCGGTATTCACTCCGCCCGTGCCGCCGACAGTCGGCACAACGCTGACAATGCGACCCCGCGTGCGCGTGGCGCAGTTCGGCGACGGCTATTCGCAGCGGATGGCAGACGGGCTGAATGCGCAGCCGCAGATTTGGACCGTCTCTTGGTCTCCGGTAACGCAAGCCAATGCTGACGCGATCATCAATTTTCTCGCCGCGCGCGGCGGCGTGCAGGCATTCCGCTGGACACCCCCTGGCCAAGCGACACAGCGCGCGTTCGTCTGTCACGAGTGGACCGTCACGCCAAGAGGGGGGCTGCTGGTGGACATCAGTGCGTCATTCGTCGAGGTGTTCGATCTTGGAGCGTGATCCGTGACGCTGCCGACCCTACTACAGCAGCCTGAGGCCGACGCGCGCGTTGAGCTATTCACGCTTGACGCGAGCGAGTATGGCGCGGGCGTGCTGCGTTTCACTGCGATGACGCGCGATGCGCAGACGGTCGTGCGCTATCAGGGGCACGATTATCAGCCGATGCCGATCGAGGCGGAAGGCTTTGCGTGGTCCGGCCAAGGGGCGCCACCTCGCCCGCGTTTGCGCGTCTCCAACATCGGTGGCATCATCGGCAGCGTGCTCGGCACGTCTGACCTGCTCGGCGCAACGTTGACGCGGTTGGTGACGTTTCGGCGTTATCTCGACGGCGAACCAACAGCTGATCCGAACGCGCATCTCGAACCCGATATCTGGCGCATCGAGCGAAAGACGCGACACGACCCGACGCTGATCGAATGGGAGCTCGCGGCATCGCTTGAACAGGAAGGCCGTCGCTTGCCTGGCCGACCAATGCTGGCGGATGTGTGCTCGCGTCGCTATCGCATCTACCGCGACGGCGCGTTCGACTACAGTCGTGCGCAGTGCCCATACACTGGCACGCTCTATTTCGATGAAACAGGCGCACCGACCACTGCGGCCAATGATCGATGCGGCAAGCGATTGAGTGACTGCCGTGCGCGTTTCGGCCAGGCGAGCGTGTTGCCGACCTGGGCGTTCCCCGGCCTGGGCAGGACGAGGGTGTGATGATGTTCGGACCGGAAGTGGAGGAGGCCGCGCGGGCGCATGCATTGGCAGAGTATCCGCACGAGTCATGCGGCCTCGTCGTCGGCGGCAAATACGTGCCGATGCCCAACCGTTCAGCCGAGCTGGGCGCATTCGAGATGGATGCGTCGGCGTTCCATGACGAGGTGCAGGCGGTGGTGCATTCGCACCCCGAAGGTCCGGCCTGGCCATCAGCTGCCGACATGCGCGGGCAAATCGCGACGCGCGTGCCATGGGGCGTGCTGACGGTGACCAGTGCCGGCGCGGGCGCGGTGTTGTGGTGGGGCGATGGTGTGCCTCGTCCGCCGCTGCTCGGGCGCGATTTCCGCCCAGGCCCATCTGGCAGCGACGGTCGCGGCGACTGCTATGCGCTGATTCGCGACTGGTATGCGGAGCATCGCGGCATCGACCTGCCGGAGTTCCCGCGCGACGATGAGTGGTGGGAGCATGGCGGCGATCTTTACCGCGAGAACTTCGCCGCTGCTGGCTTCCGGCAGATTGCGCCAGAGGAGATGCGCCCAGGTGACGTGGTGCTTGCGCAGGTGATGGCGAGCACGACCAACCATGGGGGCATCGTGTTGCCGAATGGCCTAGTCCTGCACCATCTTCGCAATCGACTCTCTCGCGCTGAGCCGCTTGGCCCTTGGATGCGGTTTGTGACCCATGTCTTGCGATATGCTGCGGACAATCCGTCTGCACGGTGATCTTGGTCGTCGCTTCGGGCGCGAGCATCGGCTCGCGGTCGAGACGGCGGCTGAGGGGGTGCGCGCGCTTTGCTGCTTGCATCCGGCCATGCGCGCGGCGTTGGCCGAAGGCGAATGGCGCGTGGTGCGCCGGCGCGGGCGCGATCGTCGCGATCTCGATGTCGACACGCTGCCTATGCGGCTCGGCGATGCTGAGCTGCACATTGTGCCGGTGGTGCGCGGGAGAGGCGGGCGCGGCGTCGGCAAGATCATCGTCGGCATCACGCTTGTTGCAGCGGCGTTCGCGTTCGCGTTCACCACGCCGGTCGCTGCTGGGGCGACGGCTGGTTTCCTGGGCGGCAACTGGGCTGCGCCGGTCATTCCGGGGCTGTTGACCGCCGGAAACGTTGCTTCTGTTGGCATCGCATTGACTTTGTCGGGCGCGGCGGCGCTGCTCTCGCCGCAGCCTAAGATGCCCAATCGTGGTGCGGTTGAGCGCGCCGAGTCCTATCTCCTGTCGGGGCCGACGAACACGTCCGTGCAGGGCGTGCCGGTGCCGCTCATCTACGGCCGCGTGCGCGTTGGTGCCGTGCTTGCTTCGGCTGGGCTGGTGGTGGAAGAGCTCGCCAGTTCTTCCGAATTGCCTGCGATCCCGCCTGGCGCACTGGGCGTGCAAGCCTGGGGGCGGACGTGACGACGTTACGTGGCCACGGCGGTGGCGGAAAGCGCGGTGGCGGTGGCCGCACGCCGCAGGAAGCGCCGAACACTCTGCGCGCCAAGACGACCGCCTACCTGGTGGACGTGCTCGGCGAGGGCGAGATTGTCGGCCTCGTGGATGGCGCGCGCTCGATCTATTTCGATGACACGCCGCTGATGAACCCGGACGGAAGCGTGAACTTCCGTGGCGTCACGTGGGTTTCCGTCGTCGGCTTGCCGGATCAGCATGCGCTCCCTGGATTCGCTTTCGCCGAGACGGAAGTGGCGGTCGCGCAGCGCGTGCGGAATGATACGCCGGTGGTCCGCACCATCACCACTAGCGACATTAGCGCGCTGCGAGTGAAGATTCGCGTGCCTGCACTGGTCCTGACCAACTCATCGACCGGCGACATGGTCGGCACGAGCGTGGCAATCGCGATTGACATCAAGCGCGACACCGATCCGTGGGTCGAGGCCGTCAGCGACACGATCTCGGGCAAATGCACTGCGCCTTATGAGCGAGCCTACCGCGTGCGTCTGCCGCAGCCCGGCCCGTGGCAGGTGCGCGTGCGACGGCTCACTGCCGACAACGACAGCAATGCGCTACTTCAGAACGAGACGTGGTGGAGCAGCTACACTGAGCTGCGCGATTGGCAGATCGCTTACTCAGACAGCGCCTATATCGGGCTGGCAGTCGATGCCGAGGTGTTCGGATCGCGTCTACCGACGCGCAGCTACGACGTGCGCGGCCTGAAGATCAAGGTGCCGTCGAACTACAATCCGCAGACGCGCACCTACGCAGGGCTGTGGGACGGCACGTTCCAGATCGCATGGACCGACAATCCTGCTTGGGTGTTCTACGACCTGCTGACCAACGACCGATACGGTCTCGGCTCAAGCATCCCGGCCACAGCGGTCGACAAGTGGGCGCTCTACACGATTGCGCAGTACTGCGACGAGATGGTGCCGGACGGTGCTGGTGGCCAGCAGCCGCGCTACACGTTCAATGGCGTGATCAACGACGCGCGCGAAGCTTGGGAGGCGGTGCAGTCCATCGCTGCGGCATTCCGAGGTATGGTCCATTGGGGCGCGGGATTGATCACCGCGACGCAGGATTCGCCTGCTGAGCCGGTGAAGCTCGTCACGAATGCCAATGTCGTTGAAGGCGTGTTCAGCTATTCAGGAACGGCATTGTCATCGCGTCACACCGTCGCGCAGGTGACGTGGAATGATCCAGAGATTGGTTATCGGCCCACCATCGAGCTGGTGGAGGATCAGCAAGCACTAGCGCGTTGGGGATCGCGGCCTATCGAGATCGCGGCGCTCGGCGTAACCTCGCGCGGCCTGGCGCGGCGGCTTGGTCGATGGGTGCTCGACACCGAGGCGACCGCCACGACAACCGTCACCTATCGCGCGGCGCTCGATCACGCTGACCTGCGTCCCGGCGACGTGATCGCAGTGGCGGATCAATGGCTGGCGGGTGTGCGTTACGGTGGCCGCATCGCAACAGCCACGACTACCACGGTGACGCTGGATGCGCCCGTGACGCTCGAGCCTGGGCAGTCCTACGCGCTGCGCGTCACGCTGCCTGATGGGACCGTGGCGCAGCGCCCCGTGACGACAGGCGCTGGAACGCACACCACGTTGTCGCTCGCAAGCGCGTTGCCGTCATTGCCCGTGCCGAACGCGGTGTGGCTTTTGGCGTCCAATGCGGTCGCCCCAAGGCAATTCCGCGTTGTCTCGGTCGCCGAGGTAGAGCCGTCGATCTACGAGATTACTGCGCTGCTGCACGATCCGACGAAATACGCTCGGATCGAACAGGGCCTCTCTGCGACGCCACCCGGATTCACCGCTTTCCCGACCGGCCCTGTGCAGCCGCCGTCTGATGTGACGGTGAGTGAGTCTATCGTGCTGGTCGGCGGCGCAGCCACGTCGGTCGCGAATGTGTCGTGGCAGCTGTCGCCTGATCCGCGTGTGCAGACCTACCAGGTGGAAGCGCAGCTCGCCGACGATCCGGGTTGGCGACCGGTCGGCGTGACTGCGACGAGCAGCATCGACGTGCTGGACACGCGCCCAGGTCCAGCCGCATTCCGCGTCCGTGCCACCGATGCGCTGGGACGCAACTCCGCTTGGGCGACGCTGACGACGTCGCTCGTCGGGTTGGACGCTCCGCCAGACGATGTGACCAATGTGCGCGGCACAGTGCGCGGCGAGACGCTGCGACTGATGTGGTCGCCAGTGCGAGCGCACGGCTACGCCACTTACCGCGTGCGGTTCTCGCCGCTGCTCTCCAATGCGAAATGGACTGCTGCGGTGGATATCGCAGTCGGTGTCATGGCGGCCGAAGTGGAAGTGCCGTTGATGCGTGGCTCGTTCCTGATCCGCGCCGAGCTGCCGACGGGCGCAATGAGTGCGAACCCGGCCGTATTCGTGAACCTTGCCGAGCCGCTCGCCGAGCTGAACGCGGTCGCGACACTGCCGCAGCATCCGGCGTGGACTGGCATCAAGACCAACACGACGGTTGCGAACAACAATCTTGTGATATCGGCCGGCCATACGTCAGGAACCTACCGGTTTTCTTCACCTGATCTGACGCAGGTCTACGTTTCGCGCGTGTCCGCCGCGATCACTGTAGCAGGCCTGCTGTCGAGCGATGACATGTTCGCTTGGCCCAATCTGTTTGCGGTGAGCAACATATTTGCAGATGATTCGAACGAATGGTCGGCGACGATCGAGCTGCGCAAGACGTTGGACGACCCAAACAACAACCCAACGTGGAGCGAATGGGAACCATTTGTCGTCGGCGACTACACGGCGCGCGCGTTTCAGTTCCGCCTCACGCTTGCATCGCTCGACAATGGCGCGACGCGTCCCGTGGTGTCGGCGCTGACGGTTGAGATCGACATGCCAGACCGCACCGAGAGTGCAGATGCCGTGTCGGTGCCGAGCTCTGGACTTGACGTGACGTTCGCCGCTCCATTTGCTGCCGTACCGTCCATCGTCGTGACAGGACGCAATCTGGCTTCTGGTGACTACGTGAGCGTCACAAACCAGTCCAAGGCAGGTTTCCGCATGCAATTCTTCAACGCCGCTGGCCTCGGAGTCGCGCGTGTCGCGGACTGGGTGGCCGTCGGCTATGGCAGGCAGGTGTAGCGATGGCGCAGCATGATTACGGCAATCCGCAATCGCCATTCAGCGGCGCGCAGCTCAATGCGACGCTGCGGAATTGGCGCGATGCACTGCACACGCTGCATCGCGGCGCGAGTCGGCCAACGTATGCCCAGGGCGGCATGCTGTGGGTGCGCGAAGTCTCCGGCACGCAATGGGAGCTGAAGCTCTACGACGGCGTGGATGACATCCTGGTCGCAACGATCAATCCGGTCGCCAACACTGTCGCCCCGGCTGGCGCGGTGATGCGCACGGGCGACACGATGACGGGCGACCTTGTCATCAACAAGTCTGCGGCTGTTTTGCGGCTCAATTCGTCAACGGCCACCACCAGGGGCTTGCGGTTCAGCACTAATAACTTGGAGCGGTGGGCTTTCTTAGTGATGAACGACGCGGAGTCGGGCGGGAATACAGGTTCGACGCTTCGGCTGCGTCGCTTCGACGATTCGGGCACTTTTATTGGCGACGTGTTTTCGGTGGATCGCGCAACCGGGCGCTTGTCTTTCAGCGGCGGCGTTCTGCCGCGCGTTCAAAGCATTGATCCAACCGACAATAATGACGTTGTCCGAAAAGCGTATGTGGACGCGTTGGTCAACGCTCGGGTCGCCAAGGCGGGCGACACGATGACCGGGCCTCTGACGCTGCCCGGTGCCCCCACGGCTACTAACCATGCGGCCACCAAGGGCTACGTCGACAGCGCGATCGCCGCCGCTCTCACCACCGGCCAGGTGCTCGCCGCGACCGCTGGCGCTGCGGTCGGCGCAATCGGCACCTACGTTTTGGCTTGGTGCAGCACCGATAGCGGCCTGAACCCCGGCGACACCGTCGCCGGTTCTGATCTCCGCTATGCCAACGACGGCGGCAATGGCGGCGAGGCGGGACGCAGCACCACCGCGCTCTCCGGCACCTGGCGGCTCATGGGGTCGCTGGGCTGGCGGCTCGGAACATCCGGCTATACCGGCAATAACACCCCACACAAGACCTCCCTCTGGCTGAGGATCGCATGATGAAGTTCCGCAATCCGCGCTTCAACGCACTCGGCGGCATCGACGGCGAGATAGATCACCCGCATCTTGGGTGGGTGCCGTTCACCGCGGCACCAGATGATCCCGAGCCGATGGGGCGAGAGCTGTTCGCCGCCGCCGTCGCGGGAGAGTTCGGGCCGGTGGCCAGCTACGTCCCGCCGCCGCCTGCTCCGGAGCCGGTGCCGCCTGCCATCACACGGCGACAGCTGCGGCTGTGGCTTGTGCGCAGCGGCTTCACGCTCGCCAAGGTCGAGGCGGCGATTGACAAACTGCCTGAGCCGCAGCGCACGGAAGCCCGCATCGAATGGGAAGATGCGACCGAGTTTGAGCGCGGCCATCCCCTGCTGCGCCAGCTCGCCGGCGCGCTGCTCAAGCTGGACGGCGCGGCGCTGGATGCGGCGCTCGACGAGGCTTTCCGGCAGGCTGTGACGTACTGATGAGTCCTAGATTGATGTGGCGCGCGCTCGCAGTTGAAAGCTGCGCGCTTGCGCATGCCGGGCTGGCGCTGCTGATACAGGCGGCGGCGGCGCTGGTCGTGTGGGGGCTTACATGAGCGGCGGGAAGGATTGACCAATGGTTCGCATTGAGACGATCCCCCAGGAAGCGACGGACCTTGCGGTTCATGTCGCGCTCTGCGCGCAGCGCCACGCGGAAACCATGAAACGGCTGGACGACGCGCGCAGCGAGATCACGCGACTTCGAGATGACCTGCGCCGTATCGGCCTATGGGTAGTGATCGCCTTGGGCGGCGTCTCAAGCGCCCCCTACATCGCGCCGGCTATACCGGCGGCGCTTCGCGCCATCGGGCTATAACGCCGATCCCTCGCATTGGTCTGCCGCACAGGCCCGGATTCGGGAGACAAAAAATGAGCAATCGGCGATTCTCCGAGTGTGTGGCGATCGTGCTTCGGCACGAAGGCGGCTTCATCGATCATCCGAGCGATCGCGGCGGCCCGACGAAATACGGCATCACGCTGCGCACGCTACGCGGGTGGCGCGACGACGAGACTCTAACGGCGGATGACGTGCGCGCGCTGACGGAAGCCGAGGCGCGCGAGATTTACCTTGCGCGCTATTGGAACCCGATCCGAGGCGATGAGCTGCCGCCGGGCGTTGACCTGGCGGTGTTCGACTACGCGGTTAACAGCGGCGTGCGGCACGCGGCGCGAGAGCTACAAGCGGTGGTCGGCGTGCCGCAGGACGGCGCGATTGGGCGCGTGACGCTTGCGGCGGTGCGTGAGCAGGATCCGAGCATGGTCATCTCGAACCTGTGCGAGCGTCGGCGCGCGTTTCTGCGGACGCTCCGGACGTTTGAGGTCTTTGGGCGCGGATGGCTCCGGCGCATAGCGGCGATCGAGGAGGCGGCGAAGGCGCGCGTGGCAGCGTCGCCGCTGACGATCCGCGAGGTGCAGGGCACGGATACCGTCCAGGTGGCAACGCAGGTGACAACGGTTGTTGCGCCGCTCGCTGCTGGTGTGCCGCCGCTCGTCTCTGCCTTCGGCGGGCTGCATCCGACTGTCGCTGTGGCGCTCATCGTGGCGGGCCTGATCGTGGTGGTCGCGGCGGGGTGGCTCGCTGCGTCTTGGCTGAGGAGCAGGCGGATATGATCAGCGGGCTTCTCTCGCGGGTGTGGGGCTACGTCGCGGCGGTGGCGGCGGCGGTGGCGGTGATCGGCGCGGCGTTCCTGCGAGGGCAGCGCGCTGGGCGCGACGCGATGACGGCGGAGGCCGCGCGGCGCGGCGAAGAGGCGCGGCAGCGTGGCGAGGCTGCCGCGCGCGAGGCTCAGCGCGAGGGCGCGGCGGATCGGCTGCGAGATGGAAGGTTCTGAGCCGCCAGCAGCTCCAGCAGCGCCACGACCGGCCCCGGTATGGCGCGCTCGCCAGCCGCCCATTTACGGACGGTGCGCGGATTCACGCGGGCCACTCGAGCAAAGCCGCTCTGGGTGTATCCCAGAGCGGCCAGCGCCGCGCGGAAGGCGTCGGGGGTCACTCGTAGACCCAATGCACTTCCACCGCGCACGTCTCGCCATTGTGCTCGAAAGTGTCGTAATGCACGTCGGCCGTGTCGGTCTTGCTTAGGTGCTCCGCTTTGTCGATCGTACCGATCTCGGTCAGGGTGCCCTCGATCCACTGGCCGGTGGTGGCGCATGCCTGGACGGTGAAAAGGCGCATCTGCTGTTCTCCTCGCCGGGCGGGCTGGATTGCCCTCGCCGGTGAGCGCACCATAGGCCCATCGGGCCGCCTAGTCAATAGGGAATCGCGCATGCGCGCGATTTTTCGCCGGGCCATGCCCGGCCGTGCCGCGCCAGCCCCGCGCGCCACGCCCCGCCATGCCTCGCCTCGCCAGGCCCAGCCTAGCCGCGCCAGGCCGAGCCGTGCCTCGCCCGGCCGTGCCCGACCCCGACCCGCCCAGCCACGCCAGCCACGCCATGCCACCCCCGGCCGCGCCTTGCCGGGCCTCGCCGCGCCGCGCCAGGCCGCGCCACGCCAGCCCCGCCTCGCCAGGCCTCGCCGCGCCCGGCCGCGCCGCGCCATGCCGCGCCAGCCATGCCTCGCCAAGCCCAGCCAAGCCGCGCCTCGCCATGCCCCGCCTCGCCTCGCCAGCCATGCCTTGCCCGGCCGCGCCGCGCCATGCCGCGCCATGCCGCGCCGCGCCCAGCCGAGCCAGCCCTGCCTCGCCATGCCCCGCTTCGCCTCGCCAGCCGCGCCAGCCACGCCCCGCCCGGCCGCGCCCCGCCGGGCCTCGCCGCGCCGCGCCAGGCCGCGCCACGCCAGCCATGCCCTGCCCGCCGAGCCACGCCATGCCGAACGCTCGTCACGCTACGGTGTGACGAGCCGCCTCGTCGCGCAGCCGCAGCACGTCGCGCCTGAGCGCATCAATCTCCTCGCCAATCCCCAGCGCCTCGGCCAGGTCGCGCGCATCCTGCAACGCACGCGCCGCACGCGCGAACGCCGCCACAAGCGCCGCGCGCGCCACGTCCTCCTGCGTCCTTAGCCGCGGCAGCGTCAAATACCCCTGCTCGCGTGGCGCGGCCTCGGGATCGCGCGTGAAATACGGCACGCGGATCAACCGCGCACCTGTTTCGATCTCGACCCGAACGCGCCGCAACAGCACGCGCGCTTGCGCGAGACGATGCTCGTGCGCTGCTTGTGCATCATCCCAAGTGAAGGCGGTATGAAGCGGGCTGTTCGGATCGCGCGCTGCTTCAACGACCATCTCGGGCGTGATACGGCCTTGATGAAGTTCAGCTAGAGCCAACAGCGCTTCACGTTGTTTTGTCGTGAGCACGATCATGCCACAGCCCTCCCAAGAGCAACGATACGAGATGAGAACCATTCGAGCATCTCGGCTGTCTCCTCGTCATATGGCCGCGGATTGGCCAGCGCATCGTCCTGCGCCTCTCGCCCGCCAGTCTCCGCGATCTCGCGCCACTGCGGGTCGGACTCATCAACCAGCACGAACTGGCCGAAGTTGCCCTTGCCCTTCTCCTGCCGGAAATCGCCGATTCCAACAGTGACACCGGCGGCGCTGAGCAAATTCGCAACGCCCTGCGCCGTCAACTTGGGCGCAACGAAATTCACGCGCACCTTGCAGCACCAGCGCGCGACAATGGCGCGCGTGCGAACGTCCGGCGTGCGGTTGATATCGCTCGAGCGCACCACGGACATGTAGAGCTGAGGCACGCCGTAGATGGCGACGTCCGCGCCTTCCACCCAGGTCAGCCGCCCGATCTCGCTGCGCTTCGCGCCGGGCAGATCAAGCGCAGCCGTCGCCATGGCGGACTTGAAAGCAGCCGCCGGGAACCGCAACCGCGTCGGGTGCGTGTCGTCCGCGTAGCGATACACGCTCGCTCGGTATTCCTGGATCGGCTCATGCTTCAGCTGCGACGCCTTGTCGGCGGCCGTCTTGCGCCCGCGCGGAAGGAGCAGCTCACGCTTGGCCTTCTCTGACATGCGGTGGAAGATGAGCGGGCTCGTGCCGAGCACATGCACAGTCAGGCTCGCCCCGCTGATCGCAAGGATGTCGATCTGGTCGCGGTCAGTGGACTTACGCATTCGAGTCTCCCGTTTTAGGTGTTGGCGGTTCCGCTGCCCGTGATCACGCGCAGCTGAGGCTTGCCGCGCGGCGGCGGAGTGAGCGCCGCCACGGGCAACAGGGTCATCTCTTCGAGCGTGTGCGCTATATCGCGGATGCGCTCTGCGAGCAGATGCGCGCGCATGCAGTCAGCCTCGATTGCGCAGCTATGCAACTCGGCGATGAGTGTGGGCGTCATTGCGTCGGCTCCGAGATCTCGGCGCGCAGGTTGTTGAGGACGAAGCACAAAGCATCATTCTCAGCCAGCACGTCGGTCAACTCAGTGCGCGCTGCGTCGCGCTCGGCCAGTAGAACGAGCAATGTGGCTGCGGCATCATTGGCGACATCAGGTTCGCACCAGCGCAGAACGCCGCCGCCATTGGTTTGGTCGTAGAGCCTGACAATTAATCGCTCTACGGCTTCATGGCCCGTGTCTGCGATTGTTTTGGCGACCTGTGTAGCGCGAGTCATATCATTCGCGCGGACACATTCGGCGATCTGTCGTTGCGTCTCATTACGCCGCGTTTGCGTCATCTCACGCAGCCTCCTCTTGCTCTAGATCGTTAAGCCGCTCGCGGATTATTTCGCGGGCGCGCTCGACCTCTTTGTAGCCGCCCATAGCGCAGATGACCTCCATGTGCGGTGCCATGGCGTCGTGCCACCGCTCCAGGTCAGCCGCTGTCGTCAGGCGGATCAGCGCGCGGAGCATCGCATCGTGCCATCTATGTGGCGCGACTTGGTGTAGCGTGCCATCTGGCGCGACAATCGGCCAGCGCGTATCGGCCTCAGGTCCGACAGCTTTGACGGGCGCAGGCGGCGCGCTTGCGGGCTCCGCTGCCACGTCGATCACAGGTCCTTGCGCAGACGGTATGTCATGCGCTTCCTCCTGCGAGATGAGGCCGCGCAAAGCGTCCGGGAAAGCGTCGCGCAGCGCAAAGCCGCGCGCGCGCATCTGGAGCATCCTGTCGGGATACTGCTGCCAGGGACCGGACTTGGACCACAGGCCGGCGCGCTTGGCGTCGGCCACGGAGAATGTTCGCTTGATCACCGGCGCGCCGCGCCGCTTGGCCTCGCACCAGCCGTGACGGCCATCGCCCTCGCCATCCACCCCGTCGCGCACGTATTCGCAAGCAGGATGGGCCAGAACGAGCGCAAGCATCGCATCGCCCCAGATGGCAGGCCTGCCACCGATCACGGCGATGTTCTGAATGGCCTGCATCGGGTTCAGGCCGACTTCGTAGCCCATCTGCATGGCGATCAGGATCGCCTCGGGCTTGCCGCGATAGGCAGCAGGCACGAGGTCCGTTCCCGAGAGCATGCGGGCGAAGCGCTCAGCCTCGGCGAATGTCTGCGGGGCCATCGGATTGGCCGGGCGGGTCGTGAGGCTCATGGCTTGTCTCCCTGGTTGCCGCGGTAGCAGAGGGCGGGATCGCCCCCGTTGGACAGCACCGCGCCTGGCACGTCGCGGCCTGCGCGGAGCGCGGCGCGGATCGCCGCCACGTCGGGGCGCGGCGGCGGCTGCACGAGATATTCCAGAGGCAGCGCGCTTTCGTCCGTGACGATCACGCGCGGCGTCGGCTCCCGCAGATACCAGGTGCCGCCCGGCACCCGGACGGACGTAAGCCCAGTGTCGGCCATCACGTCACGCAGCGTGGTGGCGAGCGCCTCGCGGGCGCGCTCGATTTCGGCTGCGGCGTCGTCGAGATGCCGCAAAGTCTCAGCCGCCGCGCGGGCGGCGGCCACCAAGTCGGCGATGCCCGCTGCGTAGGCGACGGACGCCGCGGCGTCGCGCACGAGCTTCGCCGGATCGGCCGCGATCAGCGGCCGAACGGCTTGCCCGAGCGCGTGGCAGTAGGCGGCGGGAGTGGTCATCAGCCCACCTCCCGCATGATGGCGGCGTAGAGCGTCAGCAGGTCGCGCTCGGCGACCTGCTCGCCACGGCGCAGCGCGTCGCGCAGGGCACGGCCTTCGGGCGACGCATTGATTGCCCGCGACATGCGAAGGGCGTCGGTGGAACCGTCGCCGCCGATCAGCGCGACGACGCTGACCAACGCCGCGCGCAGGATATCCCGCGCGCGCGTGACGTCGATGGGAGCCTCCAGCGCCCATTGGGAGGCGCGGCGATCAGTGATGATCGCCAGGATTTCCGCGGCGTCAAACGCCGCGAAACCAGCTTCAGCGCAGATCTCCGCGTCCTCGTCTCGCTCGTTGAGCCAGGACGCATCGCGGTAATCGTCAGGGAAGTCCATCGCTTCATCCTCCTACCAGATTGCGCGCCCAATGCGCCCACGCATGCACCTGCGCATCGGTGCCAGCGATCAGCAGCACCGCCAGCAGCAGCACCGCGAGCGACACGAAAAACACCGCGCCTTCCAGCGACGCCCCCAGCACAAGCCGCAACGCGCTCGGCTTCTGGGCGCGCGGCTTGGCAGCGAGGACCATCCGGCTGCGCTTGATCGGGTGTGGCGCGTGCGGATCGGGGTGCATGGTCATGTCTCCCTCCATTGATAGGGTGAGCATGCAAGTTTCCCGCACGTCTCGCAAGGGGGAAATGCAGAAAAATCGCCGCCGCAATCTGATCGCGCGTTGCCGAAGGCGGTTGACACGCAATGCGAAAATCTCGCATGGTCGCGGCATGATGGCAGACCCCCTTTCCCGTGCAATCGAAGCGGCGGGCGGACCCGCTGAGTTCCGTCGCCGGATCGGCATTTCCCCGCGCACGCTTGCGGAATGGCGGCGCTCGGGCGTGCCCGATACGCGCTGCGTGCTCGTCGAGAAGGCTTGCGGCGGGGTTGTCAGCGCCGAAGAGCTGGCCGCCGCCCGCGTGGCACGGCTGCGCAGCGTGGCGCAAGATAGCGAGCCAGCGCAGCCATGAGCGCCTGCGCTGTCGCTTTGGCGCTGCTGCTGGATGCAAGCGCGTCAGTCCCGCCACCGCAATGGAACACGCTGGCAGAAGGCCACGCAGCTGCGTTCGAAGCTGCCCAAGTGCGCCGCGCCGTCCGCGCGTCGGGACCTGTCGCAGTCCGCGCCTGGGAGTTCTCCGACGTGCCGCGCCCGCTCACGCCGTGGCGCGTTCTGGCCAGCGACGCGGACGCCCACGCCTACGCGCGCGAGCACCTCGTGACGCCAGATGGCTTCGTCCTGCGCGTAGACGACTGGCGCGACGTGCCGCGTGCCATCATCCGGAAGATCAGTCTCGAACTGGCCGGAGCGGCGAATGTGCGCTGACGCAAATACCTCGCATCCTCGCCTTACGCCAAACCGCATCGCTCGCATCACTATGCGCTGGCGACAGGGCTGGCCCCTTGATCGCATGCTTCGCGCGCACAAAGACCTGCCGCGCGACATCCTGCGCGCGATCTGCGCCGAGACTAGACACCGCACGGACGAACTCGCGCCCCCGCCCAAAAACCTGACGCGCAAGTGGAAGCCCGAGGAGATCGCAACGCTTCGCCAGATGCTCGCCGACGGCGTGGCGCATGCCGAGATCGCCGAACGCCTGAAGCGCACAATACCAGCCGTGAAGGCTAAGGCCGATGAACTGCGGACTGAGGCAGATTACGCGAAGCAGGCCACAACCCAGGCGCACACCACCGCGCGGCCGCGGAAATGCCTACGCTGCGAACGCATTTTCCCATCCGAGGGGCCACACAACCGTTTGTGCGGCGAATGCCGCCACCACGAAGTATATCGCGGCATGGCGTCGTGCATCACGGGCGTCGGTCGGCGATGAAGCCTACACGCGCCCCCGAGCGCGCCATCCAGATCGCGATCCGCAACCGCCTCGCGTTGTATGGCGTTGTCGCCCTTCACATCCCCAACGCCGGACGCCGCAGCGTCGTCGCAGGCCGCCGCCTGCGCGACGAAGGCATGATCGCCGGCGCGCCGGACCTGATCTGCATCTGCCCCAACGGTCGCACCGCCTGGCTTGAGGTCAAAGCGCCTGGCGGGCGCGTGTCGGACCGCCAAGCCGCGTTCCACGCCATGCTGACGCGCCTCGGCCATCGCGTCGCGGTCGTCACTGACCAGGAGGAGGCCGTGGCCCGTCTGCGCGAATGGGGATGCATCGCATGACCAACATCGCGGAAGCCGCCGCATTTCTCGCGCAGCAATGGCCCGTGTTCGCGTGTGCACAGACCAAGCGACCGCTCACGCCACGCGGGCTCTACGACGCAACGCGCGACCCCAGCACCGTCCGCGAGCAGTTCCGCAACGCCGGAGCCGCCATGATCGGCGTGCCAACAGGGCGAGGCTCCGGCATCATCGCCATAGACATTGACGTGAAAGACGGCGCTCCCGGCCTCGAATGGCTCGCCGCCAATGCGCACCGCCTACCACGCACGCGCCGCCATCGCACCATGTCCGGCGGCGTCCATCTGCTCTTCCAAGCGCCCGAGACGCCAATCCGGAACTCCGTCGGCAAGATCGCCCCCGGCGTCGATGTTCGCGGCGAAGGCGGCTACGTGATCTTCCCACCATCTCCCGGCTACAGCATCGAAGACGACGCGATGCCAGCGCCGCTGCCCGATTGGCTGCTGGATCTTCTCACACCGCCACCAGCGCCGCCAGCGCCGCTTCCCACGCCAAGCCGCACACACCCGCCGGACTCCAAAGGCACCGCCTACGCCCTTGCCGCGCTGGACGCCGAATGCGACGCCATCCGCACCGCGCCATTCGGCGCGCAGGAACACACCCTCAACGCCGCCGCCCTGAAGCTCGGCGCGCTTGCCGCAGGCGGCGAGATAGACCCCACCTACGCCCGTGAAGCGCTGATCGCCGCCGGGCTCGCTATGCCGTCGCAGCCCGGCCGCGAGCCGTGGACGCCTCAGGACATCCGCGCCAAGGTGGACCGTGCCTTCCGCGACGGCACGCAACGCCCGCGCGCCGCACCGCCTCGGCCGCACACGATTCGCGTCGAGATCGTCCCGCCCGAGCCGCCGCCCTACGACGAGCCGCCACCATGGGTCTACGCCGAGCCGGAGCCCGTGCCGCCCCCGCCCGCGCGCCGCACGCCCGAGACACCACCCGCGCCGCCGCGGCGGCCGCTCCCCACCCACGCGCCGCTGCTGGACGACGAGACAGCCATCCCGCCCCGCCGCTGGATCGGCGGCCCAGGCGCGCTGCCTCGTGGCAAGCTCGGCATGCTCTGCGGCCCGCCGGGCGTCAGCAAGACGACCTTAGCCATCCACGTCTCGATCGCGCTCGCCGCCGGCGTGCCGTGGGCCGGCCTAGTCGCCCCAGAAGCTCCATGCCGCGTCGTCCTCTGCGCCATCGAAGACGACATCGAAGAGCTCCAACGCCGCGCGCATGCGGCGATCACACTCATCGCTGACCACCCGCGCGACCGCAAGCGCGTCGCAGAAAACTTGCGCATCATCGACCTCTCGGACTGCGTGCCGCTGATCGAAGTCACCCGCGACGGCATCGGCACGGAAACGCAGGGCATGAGCGACCTGCGCGCGACCCTGGAAGCACTCAAGCCGGACGTCGTGTGGCTAGACCCCCTGGTGGAAATCCACACCGGCGAGGAATCCGCCGCCTCGGCCATGCGCCCCGTCATGCGCGCGCTCCGCACCCTCGCCGCGCGCTTGGATGCTCACATCTGCCTCCTACACCACGAAACCAAGTCCGGCGAAGGGACGGCCCTCCAACGCGCGCGCGGCTCCGGCGCAATCGGCGGCGCCATCCGCCTCCTATGGTCCCTCCGCCCCATGTCCGCCGAGGAAGCGCAGGAATACGGGATCGCCGACGACATGCGGGACCTCTACCTGCGGCTCGAGACCGGAAAGTCACAGTATGCAAGGCGCGCGCCGAACAGGTGGCTTGTCACAGAGGATGCCGAGCTCGCCAACGGGGACTCGGCGCATCGCCTGGTGCCGTGGACGCCGCCGAGCGCCGACATGACGCCCGAGATGATCGTCACCGCGCTGGCATGCGTCCGCAACGGCTTTGGCGGCGAGCCGCTGTCGCCAGGCAATCGCAGCGAAGCCTACTGGCGCACCGCTTTCCAAGCCGCTGGCATCCCGCGCAGCGTGCATCAAAAGCTCCTGGACAAGCTCATGGCGGAAGGGTCGGTTACATACCGCCCCTGGCACGATCCAGGTGAGCGGAAGGCACGCAAACGGCTCTACGCATCCGGAACGAAAATACCCGGATGGGTTGAACAAGAAGACGCCAC
>Ga0308411_10000311_pt1 | contig 31778 bp, 39 predicted proteins | sample HotsprottomLayer_2_FD_203530 | JGI IMG/M metagenome (GOLD analysis project Ga0308411, IMG submission 203530) | Hot spring phototrophic mat microbial communities from Octopus Spring, Yellowstone National Park, Wyoming, United States -... | ecosystem: Environmental > Aquatic > Thermal springs >... | reverse complement strand
CGGCAGGAAACGTGCCACCGTGTCCTTCAGGCACTCGGTCAGCGGCAGCTCCTCCGGCGCGAGTCCGCGGTAGCGCGGGTCGTTCGCCGGATGGCGCGGGTCGGCGCGAGTGAGCGCCGGCGGCGGGATGTCGTAGCTGCGGCGCCAGAGCTTGACCTGCGCCTCGCCGAACTTCGCCGCGGTCTCGCCCTTGTCGAGCCCCTGCAGCGCGCCATAGTGGCGCTCGTTGAGCCGCCAGGAGTTGTGCACCGGGATCCACATCCGGTCCATCGCCTCGAGCGCGACCCACAGCGTCTTGATCGCGCGCTTCAGCACCGAGGTGAAGGCGACGTCGAACTCGTAGCCGAGCGCCTTCAGCAGCTCGCCCGCCCGGCGCGCTTCCTCGAGGCCGCGCGGCGACAGATCGACGTCGGTCCAGCCGGTGAACCGGTTCTCCCTGTTCCAGACGCTCTCGCCGTGGCGGAGCAGGACGATCGAAGGCATGATCCCGTTCCCACGCGCACGTGCCCGGGCGATCGACCGGTCGTACGTGCCCGACGCCGATTCTATAATAGGCCCTTGCCCCGCCGATCCGCACTCGCAGCACGCCGATGAAGTTCATCACCGAGAACATCTTCCTGATCGCGGTCGCGTTCGTGAGCGGTGCGATGCTGGTCTGGCCGCTGGTGCGCCGGGGCGCTGGCGGTCCGAGCGTGGGCACGCTCGAGGCGACGCGGCTCATCAACCAGAGCGACGCGATCGTGATCGACGTGCGCAGCGCCGCGGAGTTCGCGCAGTCGCACATCCTCAACGCCCGCAACATCCCGCTCGACGAGCTCGAGAAGCGGCTAAAGGAGCTCGAACGCTTCAAGGACAAGCCGGTGATCGTCTCGTGCGCGACCGGTAGCCGATCGGGCTCGGCCGCGGCGATCCTGCGCAAGCACGGTTTTTCCAACGTGGTCAGCCTGGCTGGCGGCGTGGCCGCATGGCAGCAGGCCGGCCTGCCGACGACCAGGTGATCGCGTGGCGAAGGTCCTGATGTACGCGACCGAGTGGTGCCCGTACTGCCGCCGCGCGGCGGCGCTGCTGCGCGAGAAGAACGCCGAGGTCGAGACGATCGACGTCGACCGGTCGCCCGAGCGCCGGCGCGAGATGATCGCGCGCAGCGGCCGGCGCACCGTGCCGCAGATCTGGATCGGCGACACCCACGTCGGGGGCTGCGACGACCTGTACGAGCTCGAGCGGCAGGGGCGCCTCGAGCCGCTGCTCGCGGCGGGCTAGACTGGCGCTCCCGCCAGCCGGCGCCGTGCGTCCCGCCCCTCGGAGAACCCGCTCATGAGCGAGCAGCAGCCCGTCTTCACGATCGAGAAGATCTACGTCAAGGACGCGTCGATCGAGACGCCCAACTCGCCGCAGACCTTCCTCGAGCCGACGCAGCCTCAGGTCGAGGTGCAGCTGCAGACCGCGGCGACGCGTGTGAACGAGACCCTGTTCGAGGCGATCGTCACGATCACCGTCACCGCCAAGTCCGCCGAGCGCACGCTGTTCCTGGTCGAGACCGCGCAAGCCGGGATCTTTCGCATCGCCGGAATCCCGGATGGGGACCTCGCGCCGGTCCTGGGCATCGCCTGCCCGAACATCCTGTTTCCGTACGCGCGCGAGACACTCGCCGACCTGATCGGCCGCGCCGGCTTTCCGCCGATCCACCTCGCCCCGGTCAACTTCGAGGCGATGTACGCGGCGCGCGCGCAGGCGGCGCAGGGCGCCGGCGGCGAGGCGGGCCCCCGCGCCGAGATCGCCCATTGATGCTGCGCGCCGCCTTGGCGATCGTCGCGCTCGCCGCGCCGGCGGCCGCGCTGGCGCAATTCCGCTCGATCGCGGAGCCCGCGGCGGTGCTCTACGACGCGCCGTCCACGCGCGCCACCAAGCTCTACGTGGCGAGCCGCAACCTGCCGGTGGAGGTGATCGCCACCGATGGCGCCTGGGTGAAGGTCCGCGACCCGTTCGGCGGCCTGTCGTGGGTCGAGCGCAAGCAGCTCGGCGAGCGGCGCACGGTGATCGTCTCGGCCCCGGTCGCGGACATCCGCCAGCGGCCCGAGGAGGCCGCGCCGCTCGCCTTCCAGGCGCAGTCGGGCGTGGTGCTCGATCTGCTCGAGGGCGGCGCGGCCGGCTGGGCGCGGGTGCGCCACGCCGACGGCACGGAAGGCTTCGTCCGCGTGGTGCAGGTGTGGGGCGTGCAGTAACGGCGCCGCCGCGGTGAGGATCGCGATCGTCGGCGCCGGCGCCTGGGGCACCGCGCTCGCGATCGCGCTCGCCCGCCGCCACACGGTCAGCCTGTGGGCGCGTTCGGCGACGCAGCGCGAGGCGCTGCGCGCGACGCGCCGCTCGGCGTACCTGCCCGCGGCGGTCCTGCCCGACGGCGTCGCGGTCCCGGACGAGCTCGCGCCGGCGTTGCGCGCGGCCGATCTCGCGCTGCTCGCGACCCCCACTGCCGGGCTGCGCGCCGCAGCCGCGAGCCTCGCCGCGAGCGGCGCGGCGGTACCGGCGATCTGGGTGTGCAAGGGGTTCGAGGCGGCGACCGGCGAGCTGCCGCACGAGGTTCTCGTCGAGGTGCTCGGCCCGAGCGCGCCGCTCGCGGCGCTGTCGGGGCCGAGTTTCGCCGCGGAGGTTGCGCAAGGGCTGCCGACCGCGCTCACGCTGGCCGCGCGCGACGGAGCGCTCGCGCGCCGGCTCGCGCGCGAGCTGCACCAGCAGCGGCTGCGCGTCTATTTCACCGACGACCTGATCGGCGTCGAGATCGGCGGCGCGGTCAAGAACGTCATGGCGATCGCCACCGGCATTTCCGACGGGCTGGGCCTCGGGCTCAACGCGCGCGCGGCACTGATCACGCGCGGCCTCGCGGAGGTCGCGCGGCTCGGCGTCGCGCTCGGCGGGCGCCCGGAGACGTTCATGGGGCTCGCCGGCGCGGGCGACCTGATCCTCACTTGCACCGGCGATCTGTCGCGCAACCGACGCGTCGGGCTCGAGCTCGGCCGCGGCGAACGCCTCGGGGCGATCCTCGAGCGGCTGGGGCACGTCGCCGAGGGCGTGCACACCGCGCGCGAGGCCGACCGCGTGGCACGCACGCGGCGCGTGGACATGCCGATCACGCGCGCGGTGTGCGCGGTGCTGTTCGAGGGGCTCGCGCCCGCCCGGGCGGTGGAGCAGCTCCTCGCCCGCGATCCCAAGGCCGAGCGCTGAGCGTCGGCGCCGTCCTCAGCCCTCGTACTTGAACGAGAGCTGCACGCGGGTGCGGTAGGCGACGACCTTTCCCTTCTCGACTTTCATGTCCATCTTGGTGACCTCGGCGATGCGCAGGTCGCGCAGCGACCGCGCCGCGGTTTCCACCGCGCTGCGCGCCGCGTCCTCCCACGAGGAGGTGCTCGTTCCGATCACGTCGATGACGCGATACACACCGTCTGCCGACTTCTTCGCCATGGCTTCTCCTCCTCGGGGTGCCCGCGCCCGATCGATCGCCGGGCTCGGCCGCGCTGCCGATCATACGCCGGCGTCCGGCCCGGGGCGGGCAATCCGCGTGCGGGCAACATGCCGGCGAGCACGGGCCCGAGCGGCTTCGCGCCGTCGCCGCGGCGCGCTGGCAGGGTTCGGCGGGGTGCGCGGCGAGTGCTGGACCCGCTCGGACATCGGCTCACGCGTAGCTCGGCCAGGTGCGCGCGACGACCCAGTTCTCCACGCGCGCCGCGCCGGCGGCCCTCAGCGTCGCGGCGAGCGCCTCGAGACTCGCGCCGGTGGTCATCACGTCGTCCACCAGCGCGAGGCTCAGGCCGGCCACCTCCCCGGTGCACGCGAAAGCGCCGCGCACGTTCGCCGCGCGCGCGTCGTGCGGCAGATCGGTCTGCGGCGCGGTGTCGCGGATACGTGCGGCGACGTGCGCGTCGAGCCGCACGCCGATGCGGCGCGCGAGATGCCGCGCGATCTCCATCGCCTGGTTGAACCCGCGTTCGCGGAGCCGCGCGCGCGCGAGCGGCATCGGGACGAGGAGATCGGCAGTGCGCCCCTGCAGCGCCGCGGCGAGGTGGTCGGCGAACGGCTCGGCGAGCGCGAGCCGCCCGCCGTACTTCAGCGCGTGCAGCAGGCGATCGACCGGGAACTCGTAGCGCCAGGCCGCGGTGGTCGCGTCGAAGCTCGGCGGCGAGCGCAGGCACGCCCCGCAGCGTTCGCCGCCGGCGCTCGGCCCGGCGCACTGCGGGCAGGCGGAGCCGAGCGCGGGCAACGCGCGCTCGCAGGCGTCGCAGAAGAACGCCGCGCCGCTCGGCGCCGCGCACAGCACGCAGTCCTGGTCGAAGAGCGCGCGCCGCAGCCACGGCCCGATTGCGGCGAGCGATCGCGGCGGATTCCGATTTGACACGGCGGCGGGCGGCCGGGACACTCGGGCCGCCATCAGGAGGCTAGACGTCATGCAGGCGACTGTCAACGCGGCGCCGCGCTGGACGCGCGCTGCAGTCGAAGCGCTGTTCGAGGCGCCGCTGCTCGAGCTCGTGCATCGGGCGCAGGAGATCCATCGGCGCCACTTCGATCCGCGCCGGGTGCAGCTCTCGACGCTGCTGTCGATCAAGACCGGGGGCTGCCCGGAGGATTGCGCGTACTGCCCGCAGTCGGCCCGCCATGCCGCCGGCGTGCGCAACGAGCCCACGCTGTCCCGCGCGGCGGTGCTCGAGGCTGCGGCGGCGGCCAAGGCCGCGGGCGCGACGCGGTTCTGCATGGGTGCCGCGTGGCGTGGCCCGAAGCAGCGCGACCTCGAGCCGGTCCTGGAAATGGTGCGCGCGGTCAAGGCGCTCGGCCTGGAGACCTGCGCGACGCTCGGGCTGCTACGCGCGGGCCAGGCCGAGCAGCTCAAGGCGGCCGGCCTCGACTATTACAACCACAACCTCGACACCGCGCCCGAGGCGTACCGGCGGATCGTTTCCACGCGCCGCTTCGAGGATCGCCTCGACACGTTGGCGAAGGTGCGCGCCGCCGGCCTGCGCGTCTGCTGCGGCGGCATCGTCGGCATGGGCGAGTCGCGCGCCGAGCGCGCCGGCCTGATCGCCGCCCTGGCGAGCCTCGAGCCGCCGCCCGAATCGGTCCCGATCAACGCCCTGGTCGCGGTACCGGGCACGCCGCTCGCGCACGCCGCCCCGCTCGACTGGACCGAGTTCGTCCGGACGATCGCCTGCGCGCGGATCACGATGCCGTCGAGCATGGTGCGGCTTTCGGCCGGCCGCCGCGAGTTGCCCGAGGCGGCGCAGGCGCTGTGCTTCCTGGCCGGCGCGAACTCGATCTTCTACGGCGATCGGCTGCTCACCACCGGCAACCCGGACGCCGCCACCGACCGCGCGCTGCTCGACCGGCTCGGGCTCGAGCCGGCCTGAACGATGGCGCCGTGGCTCGACCGGCGCGCCGCGCGGCGCTGGCTCGCGCGCGCCGCGAGCGCGCCGCGACAGGCCGACGTGCTGGCCGACGAGCTCGCGCGCCGCATGGCCGAGCGGCTCGATTACGTGCGCCTCGCTCCGGGGCGCGTGCTGCTCGCCGGCTGCCGCGGCGCGATCCTCGCGCACGCGCGCGCCCGCTTCCCGCGCGCCGAGATCGTCGTCACCGACGGCGCCGCGGCGCTCCTTCGACGCTGCGTCGCCGAGCGGCCGTTCCCCGCGCGCGCCCGGGCGCTGCTCGGCGCCGCGCGCGAGCGCTTCGTCGCGGCCGACCCGGACGCGCTACCCCTCGCGGCCGCCTCGGTCGCGCTGGTGTGGTCGAATCTCGCGCTCGCGTGGGTGCCCGATGCCGCGGCCGCGTTCGGCGAATGGCACCGCGTGCTCGAGATCGGTGGGCTCGCGCTGTTCGCCACCTACGGGCCGGACACGCTCAAGGAGCTGCGCGCGGCATTCGGCGCCGATCGCCCGCATGTTCATCCGTTTGCCGACATGCACGACCTCGGCGACGCGCTGGTGGCTGCCGGCTTCGCCGACCCGGTGATGGACATGGAGGTGATCACGCTCACCTACCCGAGCGTCGAACGGATGATCGCGGAGCTGCGCGCCACCGGGCAGCGCAACGCGCACGCCGATCGGCGCCGCACGCTGACCGGCGCGGGGCGCTGGCGCAGTGCCGCCGGCGCCTATGCCGCGCTCGCGCGCGACGGACGCGTCCCCGCGACCTTCGAGATCGTTTACGGGCACGCGTGGAAGGTCGCGCCGCGCCGGGCGCGCGACGGGCGGTCGATAATCAGAATCGATCGCGGCGGGGCGGCGCGAAAAGCGGGTTGATCGCAGCGCCCCGGCCGTGCCCGCCCGCCTTGCTGCGGCGCGGATCGTTGTGGTAACTTAGCGCGCCCTGAAGCGGTGCGAGCGCGCGTCGCGCGTCTCGCGCGACGCTTCAGGCGCCAATCGCCCGGGCATGGAAGATTCGCGCATCAAGCTCCAGTCGGTCGGCTCGGGCTCCGAGTTCTGCCTGACCATGAAGCGCAACTGTTCGATCTCGCCCAGTGCGCTGTTCGGGTTGCTGTTGGTTACCGCGTGCCTTTCTGTCGCGATCGGGATCGGATTTGCGCATTTCGGCGCCTGGCCGGTGCTGCCGTTCTTCGGCCTGGAGGTCGCCGCGCTCGCGGCGGCGTTCTACGTGAACGGGCGTCACGCGGCCGACTACGAGCGGATCGCGCTCGACGCGGGCATGCTGGTGGTGGAGGTGCGCGACGCGGACCGGGTCGAGGCGCTGCGCTTCAACCCGGCGTGGGTGAGGCTCGTCGCGCGCCGGGCGCGCCGGGACCTGCGGCTCGCGCTGCGCTCGCACGGGCGCGAGATCGAGATCGGGCGGCACCTGGACAGCGCCGGGCGCGAGGCGCTCGCCGCGGCGCTCGCCCGACGCATCGGCGCGCGGACCGGCGCGGTTTGAGGACGGGGACGAGATGACGATCACTTTGAAGACTCGCGCGGCCGCGCTCGGCGCGGCGCTCGCCTGGTCGGGCGTGGCGGCGGCGGACCTCGCGGAGCGGGCGCGGCACAACTTCCAGGCGCCGGTCACGCCGGTGGCGCGCGAGATCTACGACCTGCACCTGCTGATGCTCGCGATCTGCTTCGTGATCTTCATCGGCGTGTTCTCGGTGATGTTCTACTCGATCTACGCGCACCGCAAATCGGTCGGTCACAAGGCGGCGCAGTTCCACGAGAACACCACCGTCGAGATCATCTGGACGGTGATCCCGTTCCTGATCCTAGTCGGAATGGCGTGGCCGGCGACGCGCGTGGTGCTCGCGATCAAGGACACCTCGAACCCCGACCTGACGATCAAGGCCACCGGCTACCAGTGGAAGTGGGGCTACGACTACATCAAGGGCGAGGGCGAGGGCATCAGCCTGGTGTCGAGCCTCTCGACCCCGCGCGAGCAGATCGACGGCAAGGCCGCCAAGGGCGACAACTACCTGCTCGAGGTCGATCAGAACCTGGTGGTCCCGGTCGGCAAGAAGATCCGGGTCCTCACCACCGCCGGGGACGTCATCCACGCCTTCTGGGTACCGGCGTTCGGGGTCAAGCAGGACGCGATTCCCGGGTTCATCCGCGACACCTGGTTCCGCGCCGAGCAGGAGGGGATCTACCGCGGGCAGTGCGCCGAGCTCTGCGGCAAGGACCACGGCTTCATGCCCATCGTCGTCGAAGTGGTGTCGGCCGAGAAGTACTCCGCGTGGGTCGCCGAGCAGCAGAAGAAGATGGCCGCGGCGGCCGACGATCCGAACAAGACCTGGGATCTCGCCGCGCTCCTCGCGCGGGGCGAGAAGGTGTACGCCGCCAACTGCGTCGCGTGCCACCAGGCGAACGGCATGGGCCTGCCGCCGGCGTTTCCGCCGCTCGCCGGCTCCAAGCTGGTCGGCGGCGCCAAGGCCGAGAACATCGCGATCGTGCTGAACGGCAAGCAGGGCACCGCGATGCAGGCGTTCGGCAAGCAGCTCTCCGACACCGACATCGCGGCGGTGATCACCTACACCCGCAACGCGTGGACCAACAAGGCGGCCGAGAACCTCGTGCAGCCGGCCGAAGTCAGGGCGGCGCGCAAGTGACGATCGCGACCGCCGCCGAACCCCGCCCGACCATCCCGCACAGGAGCAGCGCCGAATGAGTGCAGTGATCGATCAGCACGGGCACGCCCACCACGACGACCACGCGCATCACCCGTCCGGGATCATGCGCTGGATCTCGACCACCAACCACAAGGACATCGGCACGCTCTACCTTTGGTTCAGCTTCGTGATGTTCATGGTCGGCGGCGTGCTCGCACTCGGCATCCGCGCCGAGCTCTTCCAGCCCGGCCTGCAGGTCTGGGCGCCAGAGTTCTTCAACCAGCTCACCACGATGCACGGGGTGATCATGGTGTTCGGAGCGATCATGCCGGCGTTCGTCGGATTCGCGAACTGGCTGATCCCGATGCAGATTGGCGCGCCGGACATGGCTTTCGGGCGGCTCAACAACTGGAGCTTCTGGCTGCTGCCGTTCGCGGCGCTGCTGCTGGTGATCTCGTTCTTCGTGCCCGGCGGGGCGACCGGCGCCGGCTGGACGCTCTACGCGCCGCTCACCGTGCAGCAGGGCCCGGGGATGGACCTGGCGATCTTCGCGCTGCACATCATGGGCGCCTCGTCGATCATGGGCTCGATCAACATCGTGACCACGATCCTGAACATGCGCGCGCCGGGCATGACGCTGATGAAGATGCCGCTGTTCGTCTGGACCTGGCTGATCACCGCCTACCTCCTGATCGCCGTGATGCCGGTGCTCGCCGGCGCGATCACGATGACCCTCACCGATCGCCACTTCGGCACCTCGTTCTTCAACGCCGCCGGCGGCGGCGACCCGGTGATGTACCAGCACATCTTCTGGTTCTTCGGGCACCCGGAGGTGTACATCATGATCCTGCCGGCGTTCGGGATCGTGTCGCACATCATCCCGGCGTTCGCGCGCAAGCCGCTGTTCGGCTATTCGTCGATGGTGTACGCCACCGCCTCGATCGCGATCCTGTCGTTCATCGTCTGGGCGCACCACATGTTCACCGTCGGCATGCCGGCCGCCGGGGTGCTGTTCTTCATGTACGCGACGGTGCTGATCGCGGTACCCACCGGCGTCAAGGTGTTCAACTGGCTCGCCACCATGTGGAAGGGCTCGATGACCTTCGAGACCCCGATGCTGTGGGCGTGCGGCTTCTTGTTCGTGTTCACGATGGGCGGCTTCACCGGGCTGATCTGCGCGATCGCGCCGGTGGACATCCAGGTCCAGGACACCTATTACGTGGTGGCGCACTTCCACTACGTACTGGTGGCCGGGTCGCTGTTCGCGATCTTTGGCGGGATCTACTTCTGGCTGCCGAAGTGGTCGGGTCGCATGTACGACGAGAAGCTCGGGAAGTGGCACTTCTGGCTGAGCCTGGTGTTCTTCAACATCACCTTCTTCCCGATGCACTTCCTCGGGCTCGCCGGGATGCCGCGCCGCATTCCCGACTACGCGCTGCAGTTCGCCGACTACAACATGATCGCCTCGATCGGCGCGTTCGGGTTCGGGCTCAGCCAGCTCCTGTTCCTCTACGTGGTGCTGAAGTGCACCGTATGGGGCCAGGGCGAGAAGGCGCCGGCGAACCCGTGGGAGGGCGCCGACACGCTCGAGTGGACGCACCTGCCCTCGCCGGCGCCGTACCACAGCTTCGAAACCCCGCCAGCGGTGCGCTGACGCTGCCGGCGAACGCAATCGCGACCATGCCGCTCTCGAACAACCTGCGTACCGCACTGGTCCTCGCCTCGATCGCGGCGGTGTTCTTCTTCGGCATCGTGCTCAAGTACTGGATCCTCGGATGAGCGTAGCCGCGCGCGCCGATCTCGCGCGAGCCAACCAGCGCCTGCTGCGCAAGCTGGTGGTGATCGCGATCGGCATGTTCGGCTTCGGCTTCGCGCTGGTGCCGTTCTACGAGAAGATCTGCGAGGTGACCGGGATCCGCAACGTCCTGCAACCGGACGCGGTGCCGCGCAACACCCGCGTGGACTATGCGCGCACCGTCACCGTCGAGCTCGACTCGAACACCCACCAGCTCGCGTGGACGTTCCGGCCCGAGCAGCGCGCGGTCCAGCTCCACCCGGGCGAGCTGACGACGATCGTCTACGAGGTGCGCAACACGCTCGACCGGCCGGTGACCGGGCAGGCGGTGCCGAGCTTCGGGCCGCAGCACTCGGCGCAGTATTTCAAGAAGCTCGATTGCTTCTGCTTCACCCAGCAGACGCTCGGGCCGGGCGAGGTGCGTCGCATGCCGGTGGTGTTCGTGGTCGATCCGGAGCTGCCGCAGGACCTCGGCACGATCACGCTCTCGTACACCTTTTTCGAGGTGGCCGGGACTCAGCGCCCGGTGCGGCGCGACGGCGCATGAGCACGGTGGGCGAGCTGCGGCCGTCGCGCAGGGCTGGACCGCTCACCGTGGCGAAGGCGGTGTTCTGGTCGTTCCTCGGGATCCGCCGGCGCGACGAGCACGAAGCGGACATCGTCCGCATCACCCCGGTGCAGGCGATCGTCGCGGGCCTCATCGGCGCCGCGCTGTTCGTGGGCGTGCTCGTGTTGGTGGTGCGGTTGGTCATCAGCCAGGCCGCGGGCTAGACCGGAGAATCAGGGAGAGGGGAGATGCTGAGCACCAGTGCCAAGTACTTCGTGCCTGAGCCGTCGAGCTGGCCGGTCGTCGGCTCGGTCGGGCTGTTCCTGATGGCCGGCGGGGCGACGTTGTGGTTCAACGGCGCGGCAGCCGGGCCGTGGGTGGTCCTGGTGGGCTTTCTCGTGCTGGTGTACATGATTGTCGGCTGGTTCGGCCACGTGATCGGCGAATCCGAAGGCGGACGGTACAACCGCCAAGTGGACGTCTCCTTCCGCTGGGGGATGAGCTGGTTCATCTTCTCCGAGGTGATGTTCTTCGCGGCGTTCTTCGGCGCGCTGTTCTACGCGCGCGCGATGTCGGTGCCCTGGCTCGGCGAGAGCGAGCAGCGGCTGCTCTGGCCCGACTTCCAGGCGCAGTGGCCGACCGCCGGGCCGGGCTTCCCGAACGAGCACTTCTCGCCGATCGGCGCCTGGGGGCTGCCGGCGATCAACACCGCGCTTCTGCTCACCTCCGGCGTGACGGTGACCTGGGCGCACCACGCGCTCAAGCAGAACCACCGCAACCAGCTGATCCTCGGCCTGTTCCTCACGATCGCGCTCGGGGTGACGTTCCTCGCGGTCCAGGCTTACGAGTATTGGCACGCCTATCACGACCTCAACCTGCGACTGTCGACCGGAATCTTCGGCTCGACGTTCTTCATGCTCACCGGCTTCCACGGCTTCCACGTGACCGTGGGCGCGATCATGCTCACCGTGATCCTGTTCCGCTGCATGGCGGGGCACTTCCGCCCCGACCACCACTTCGGGTTCGAGGGCGTCGCGTGGTACTGGCACTTCGTCGATGTGGTCTGGCTGCTGCTGTTCGTCCTCGTCTATTGGATGTAGCCTCGTCGCCGGACAACGAGGAGGAGCGGGCCCGAGGGGCCCTTGAGGGGCGCCGCACCGGCGACGGTGCGGCGTTTTTTTACAGCTTGCCCTGGATATAGCCGAGCTTGTAGCCGAGCATCAAAACGAGGAACAGGAAGATCGAGAATGCGACTCGCAGCGCCAGCATCCGGACCGTGCGGGTCGACTGGCCCTTGTCGCGGATCATGTAATAGAGCGCGGAGCCGAGCGAGGCGAGGATGAGCGCGATGACCGCGAACACGAAGTAGCGCATGGCGATTCGACCGAGTCTAGCCGACGCCGTCGCGCGCCGCTGTGCAGGGCGAGCCGACCCGACGAATCGCCGAGTGTTCCGCCCGCGCCCGCTCCTTGCCCTCGCGACGCTCGCGTTCTGCGCGCTCGCGGTGGCCGCGGGGCAGTGGCAGGCTGGACGCGCGGCCGAGAAGACGACGCTGCAGTCGCGCCTCGACGCCCTCGCCAAGGAGCCGGCGGTGGTCTTGCCCGCCGATCCGATCCGGGCTGCCGACTACGCCGCGCGCCGCGTGATCGCCGAGGGCGAGTTTGACCCGCGGCGCACCATCCTCCTCGACAATCGGATCCTCAACGGGCGCGCGGGCTATCACGTGGTCACGCCGCTCAAGCTCGCCGCTGGCGAGCGGTACGTGCTGGTCAACCGCGGCTGGGTGGCGGCCGGCCGCACGCGGGCGGAGCTGCCGCGCGTGGACACGCCGCCGGGCGTGCAGCGCGTCGAGGGGGTGGCGGTGGCGCCTGGCCCGGTGTACGAGCTCGAAGCGCGGCCGCCCGACGGCCCGGTCTGGCAGAACCTCGTCCTCGAGCGTTACGCGGCATGGTCCGGGCTTGCCCTGCAACCGGTCGTCGTCCAGCAGACGAGCGCGGCCGCCGACGGCCTCGCGCGCGAGTGGCCGCGGCCCGACGTGGGAGTCGACAAACACCGCATCTACGCGCTGCAGTGGTACACCTTTGCCGTGCTCGCGGCCGCGACCTATGTCTACTTCGGTTTCCGGCGCCGCCGCGACGCGGCCTGACCCGGCGCGCGCGCGCCGCCGCGGGCGGCTGATCGCTCTCGCCCTGTTCGCCGCTTGCGCGGTGCCGGTGGTGGCCGGCTATCTCGCGTACTTCTATTTCCCCCCCTCGGGGCGCGTCAACTACGGCGAACTGGTGGACACGCGGCCGCTGCCCGGGGGCGGTCTCGCCCGGCCGGGCGGCGCGCCGTTCGGTATCGAGTCGCTGCGGGGCAAGTGGGTGCTGCTGCACGTGGACCGCGCGGAGTGCCCGTCGCCCTGCGCGGCGAAGCTGTTCAACATGCGACAGGTCAGGCTCGCGCAGGGCAAGGACATGGACCGGGTCGAGCGGCTGTGGGTGCTGCTCGACGAGTCCATGCCCGGTCCGGAGCTCGCGCGGCTCACCGAGGGTGTCGTGCTCGCGCGGAGCCTCGACGGGGCGCTGGTTCGCGCGCTGCCCGCCCCGAGCGAGGCGAGCGACCACGTCTATCTCGTCGACCCGCTCGGCAACCTCGTGCTGCGTTTCCCGAAAGATGCCGATCCGAAGCGCATGATCAAGGACTTGCAACGGCTCCTGAAGTACTCGGGGATCGGCTAAAATCGAAGCGATCACGCGAGCGCTGGTCCGCCTCGCTGCCGATGAACGCCGCCGCTCTCCACGCCACCACGCATCGCCTGCGCCAGTTCTACGAGCTGACCAAGCCGCGCGTGGTCTCGCTGATCGTCTTCTGCGCCGTCATCGGGATGTTCCTCGCCGTCCCCCCAGGCGGCTGGATCCGGCTCGACGTGCTGCTCGCCGCGACGATCGGGATCGCCCTGGTCGCCGGCGCGGCCGCGGCGATCAACTGCCTGGTCGAGCGCAAGATCGACGCAGTGATGGCCCGCACGCGCGCGCGCCCGCTACCGCGCGGCGAGCTGACCGCGGCGCAGACCATCGGCTTCGCCGGGGTGGTCGGGGGCGCCGGCCTGTGGACGCTGTACGCCCTGGTCAACCCGCTGACGATGTGGCTCACGCTGGCGACCTTCGTGGGCTACGCGGTGCTCTATACCGTGGTCCTCAAGCCGCTGACTCCGCAGAACATCGTGATCGGCGGCGCCTCCGGAGCGATGCCGCCGGTGCTCGGCTGGGCGGCGGTGACGGGCGAGGTGGCGCCGGAAGCGCTGCTCCTCTTCCTGATCATCTTCGCCTGGACCCCGCCGCACTTCTGGTCGCTCGCCCTGTACCGCGCCGAGGAGTACGGCCGCGCCGGGCTGCCGATGCTTCCGGTGACGCACGGGCGCCGGTTCACCCAGCTGCACGTGCTGCTCTACACGCTCGTGCTGGTCGCTTGCAGCCTGCTGCCGTTCGCCTACGGCATGAGCGGCTGGCCGTATCTCGGCGCGGCCGCGGTCCTGGGTGGCGTGTTCCTCGCCTATGCGATCCGAATCTATGTGGACTACAGCGATGCGCTGGCGCGACGCACTTTCCGCTACTCGATCGTATACCTCGCGCTGCTCTTCGCGGCGCTGCTCGCCGATCACTACCTGGCTTGGTAGCCTGGTGGCGGCCGCCGCGGCCGCGCTGCTCGCCGGCTGCGCGCCGGAGCGGCCGTCGTTCAAGAGCATCGACGTGACCGGCGCGGAGTTCGGGCGCGAGCTGCGCCTCACCGACCACACCGGCACGCCCCGCAGCCTCGCCGACTTCAAGGGCAAGGTGGTCGCGGTCTTCTTCGGTTTCACGCGCTGTCCGGACGTCTGCCCGACCACTTTGGCCGAGCTGAAAGCGGTCAAGGACAAACTCGGCCCGGACGGCGAGCGCCTGCAGGTGCTGTTCGTGACGGTCGATCCCGAGCGCGACACGCCGGAGCTGCTCGGCAGGTACGTCCCGGCGTTCGACCCGACCTTCCTCGGCCTGTACGGCAGCGCCGACGAGATCGCGCGCGCCGCCAAAGAGTTCAAGGTCTTCTACCAGAAGACGCCAGGATCGAGTCCGGAGAACTACTCGATCGACCACACGGCGGCGACGTTCATCTACGACCCCCAGGGCAGGCTGCGGCTGTTCGCCAAGCATGGGCTCGGAGCGGACGCGCTCGCCCACGACATCCGCCGGCTGCTCGCCGCGTCATAGCGCGGGCGGAAGGGGAAGGACGCCCGGCAGCCGCGCCGGGCGTTCGGGGTCGGACCGTTTCGCGGGCTCAGCGCTGCTCGATCAGGCCCCGCATCTTCTGCATCGCCTTCGCCTCGATCTGGCGGATGCGCTCGGCCGAGACGTTGAATTCGGCGGCGAGGTCGTGCAGGGTTGCCGGGTCTTTCTCGACGAGCCAGCGGGCTTCGATGATGCGGCGACTGCGGGGGTCGAGCGTGGCGAGCGCGGTCGACAGGCCCTCGCTGCGCACGCGCCGGGACTCCTCGGCCTCGATCACCGTCGACGGATCGTCCTGCGGGTCCACGAGATAGCTGATCGGCGCGTACGCTTCGTCGTCTTCACCCTGCGGCTCGAGCGCGAGATCCTGGCCGGCGAGCCGCATTTCCATCTCGGCCACTTCCTCCGGCTTGACGCGCAGCTGCCGCGCGATGCCCCGGATTTCTTCCTGCCCGAGCGAGCGCAGTCCCGACCGCATGCTACGCAGGTTGAAGAAGAGCTTGCGCTGCGCCTTCGTCGTGGCGATCCGGACGAGCCGCCAGTTGCGCAGGATGAACTCGTGGATCTCGGCCTTGATCCAGTGGATCGCGAACGAGACCAGGCGCACGCCCCGGTCGGGGTCGAAGCGCTTGACCGCCTTCATGAGGCCGATGTTGCCTTCCTGGATCAGGTCGGCGTGCGGCAGCCCGTAGCCGAGATAGCCCCGCGCGACCGCCACGACCACGCGCAGGTGCGAGAGCACGAGCTGGCGAGCGGCTTCGAGGTCGTTCTCCTCCCGAAACCTGCGCGCGAGCGCCTGTTCTTCTTCCGGCCGAAGGATCGGAAACCGGTTCACCGCCTGGACGTACTGCTCCAGGCTGCCGGCAGCCGACGGGACGGGAAAGGCCAGAGCGTTGTTCATCGAACTATTACCTCCCAGACAAGTTTAGCACTCGCAGCCTTTGAGTGCTAACAGACCCGGTTGGTTCACCTGCGAGCGGCCGCCCGACGTCGCTTCGCCGGTCAGGGCGGTGCTTCTCGTAAGTGGCTACTCACTGACAGAAAAGCTCCGCACCAACCCAAAAAGGCGGCAAACCCGAGTATGGCGGCGAGGTCCCCGGGCGGGAGCGGCGCAAGTTGGAAATCGCTGCCATAGGCGGCCGCCACCCGCGCCACCCGGGGAGCGAGGATCCAGGCGCCTGCGGCGACGATGCCCACCGCCGCGATGCCCCCAGCCAGTCCGAGCAGAGCGCCATGGTAGAAGAACGGGCGCCGGACGTAGGCGTCGGTGGCGCCGAGGAGGCGGCTCACTTCGATCTCGTCGCGCTGCGTGAGGATCTGCAGGCGGATCGTGTTGAAGGTCACCGCCACCAGCCCGAAGGCGAGCAAGCCCGCCAGCAGCGCGACGGCGCTGCGCGCGAGGCCCAGGATCGCGTCGAGCCGGCGCACCCACGCGGCGTCGAGTTGGACGCGCTCCACGCCGGGGAGCACCCGCAGCGTCGCGGCCAACTGTTCGGCGACCGCCGGGTCGCCCGGCGCAATTCGCGCCACGAACGCGTCGGGCAGCGGATTCGAGCCGATCGCCGCCACGGCCTGCCCGAGCCCATCGATCCGCGCGAGTTCGGCGAGCGCCTCCTCCTTCGCGACGAAGCGGAAGCCGCGCACCGCCGGGGCGGCGCGCAGCGCCGCCTCGACCTTCGCCGCCTCGGCCGGTCCGGCATCGACCGCGAGGAACGCCGAGACCTGGGGATCGGCGCCGAGGTGTCCGGCCAGCTGCTCGATGGTGCGGACCAGGATCCAGCCGCCGAGCGGGAGCGCGAGCGCAACGCCGATCACCAGCGCGTTGAGCAGGGTGCCGAACGGCGAGCGCGCCAGGCGCCCCAGTGTCCGCCCGAGGCTCGCCAGGTGGCCGCGCAGCCAGGCCTTCATCGCTCGTCCGGGCGCTCGACCACCCGGCCTGCGGCGAGATGAACCACCTCGGTCGCGAAGCGCGCCACGAGTGAGGCATCGTGGGTGGCCACGACCACCGTTACCCCGACGCGGTTGAAGGCCCGGAAGATCTCCATCAGATCGGCCGCGGCGGCGGGGTCGAGATTGGCGGTCGGCTCGTCGGCGAGCAGGATCGCCGGGCGGTTGACGACCGCCCGGGCGATGCACAGTCGTTGCTGTTCGCCGCCGGACAGCGCGGCCGGCCGGGTGTTCTCGCGTCCGGCGAGCCCCACCTTGTCCAGCGCCGCGCGCGCGCGGCGAGCGGCCTCCGCCGGCGCCTGTCCGCACACGAGCAGCGGCAGCATCACGTTGTCGAAGACGCTGCGATCGTGCAGCAGCTTCTGCTCCTGGAACACCAGGCCGAGATTGCGACGCAGATACGGGATCGCCGCGCGCCGCAACGCTCCCACGTTCTGACCGTGCACCACGACGGCCCCCGAGGTCGGCCGCTCGACCACGGGCACGAGCTTGAGCGCGGTCGACTTGCCGGCCCCGGACCGCCCGGTCACGAACGCGAATGCGCCGGTGGCGATCGCGAAGCTCGCCTCGCGCAACGCCTCGGACCCGTCGGCGAAGCGCTTCGTCACCCGGCCGAAGACGATCGCGGGGCCGGCCAGCGCGATACCCCCTCAGTCGAGCAGCGCAGCGGCGAAGTCCTCGGCCGCAAACGGCCGCAGGTCGTCGATGCCCTCGCCCACACCGATGAACACGAGCGGTACCGGGCGGGTCTTCGCGATCGCGGCGACCACGCCGCCCTTGGCGGTGCCGTCGAGCTTGGTCATGATCACCCCGGTCAGGCCGAGCGCCTCGTCGAACGCGCGCAGCTGCGCGAGCGCGTTCTGGCCGGTGTTCGCGTCGAGCACGAGCCAGACCGCGTGCGGCGCGGTCGGATCGGCCTTGGCGATCACTCGGCGAATCTTCTGCAGCTCGGCCATCAGGTGGAGCTGCGTCGGAAGCCGCCCGGCGGTGTCCGCGATCACCACGTCGATGCCGCGCGCGCGCGCGGCGTTGATGGCGTCGAAGATCACCGCGGCGGGATCACCGCCCGCCTGCGCGATCACGTCCACGCGGTTGCGCTCGCCCCAGGCGGCGAGCTGCTCGCGCGCGGCGGCGCGGAAGGTGTCTCCGGCAGCGAGCAGGACCGACAGCCCCTTGCCCTGGAGCCATTTCGCGAGCTTGCCGATCGAAGTGGTCTTCCCCGCCCCGTTCACCCCCGCGATCATGATCACGAATGGCTTGCTCGCGGTCGGGTCGAACGGCCGCTCGAGCGGCGCGAGCAGCGCCGCGATCTCCTCGGCGAGCGCGGCCCGCAGCGCCTGCGGGTCCTCGATGCGTTCTCTCTTGGCGCGCGCGCGGAGACGTTCGAGCAGGTACCGGGTCGCGTCCAGCCCCGCGTCGGCGCCGATCAGCGCCGCTTCCAGATCCTCGAACAGCGCCTCGTCGACGCGTGTGCGGCTGAAGAGCCCGGCGAGCTGCGACCCGGTCTTGCGCAGGCCCTGCTTGAGCCGCGCGAGCCAGGAGGCGTCCTGGGTCGCGGCCGACTTTCTGCGGAACGAGAACACTGGGAGGGTTGGGAACGCGCCGCGCCGCGGGCGAGCGGGGCTAAGATCACCCTGGAGTCTAACAGAGCGACCGGAGTGCCAAGCGGGGCCGGACACCGATGAGCGGGCGCAGCGCGCACCGGACGAACCGCGTGCGCATCATCGGCGGCCAGTGGCGCAGCCGGCGGATCACCTTTCCCGACGCCCCGGAGCTGCGCCCGACGCCCGACCGGGTGCGCGAGACGCTGTTCAACTGGCTCGGACAGGATCTCTCAGGGCGGCGTTGCCTCGATCTGTTCGCCGGGGCGGGCGCGCTCGGCTTCGAGGCGCTGTCGCGCGGCGCGGCGGAGGTGGTCATGGTCGAGCGCTCGCGCAGCGCCGCCGCGGCGCTGCGCGACAATGCCGCCCGGCTCGGCGCGAGCGCACTCCAGATCGTGGTGGGCGATGCGCTACACTTCCTCGCCGCCGCGCCGCCGTCGAAGTTCGACGTGGTGTTCGTCGATCCGCCTTTTCGCAGCGGCCTCGTCGCGGCGGTGCTGGAACGCCTGCCGGCCGCGCTCGCCGGCGGCGCGAGGGTGTACGTCGAGGGCGACGCGCCGCTCGCGCTGCCGAGCGCGTGGCGGGTCCTGCGCCGCGGCCGCGCCGGCGCGGTGCACTACCAACTCGTGCAATGGGGGGGCGATGCAGATCAAGGCGGTCTATCCGGGGACGTTTGACCCGCTCACCCGCGGTCACGAGGACTTGGTGCGTCGCGCCGCGAAGCTATTCGGTGGCGTGATCGTCGGCGTCGCCGACAGCCGCGGCAAGCGGCCGTTCTTCTCGGTCGACGAGCGCATCGACATGGCGCGCGAGGTGCTGTCGGCCTACCCGAACGTGACGGTGCTCGGCTTCAGCGGGCTGCTGCGCGACTTCATGCTGAGCCAGGGCGCTCGGGTGATCCTGCGCGGGCTGCGGGCGGTGTCCGACTTCGAGTACGAGTTCCAGATGGCGGGGATGAACCGCAGCCTGATCCCGGACGTCGAGACGGTGTTCCTGACCCCCGACGAGCGCTACCAGTTCATCTCGGCGACGATCGTGCGCGAGATCGCCGCGCTCGGCGGCGACACGTCGAAGTTCGTCCACCCGGTGGTGAACGAGCGGCTGCGGCAGAAGGTCGCCGCCAACCCGGGCGCTTGAGCCGCGCTCGGCCCGTCGCGCGAGCCCCGGCCGTGGCGCTTCGCATCACCGAACGGTGCATCAACTGCGACCTGTGCGAGCCGGAGTGCCCGAACGGGGCGATCGCGCAGGGCGAGGAGTTCTACGTCATCGACCCGGGGCGGTGCACCGAGTGCGTCGGGCACTTCGAGACGCCCCGCTGCCGCGCGGTGTGTCCGGTCGACTGCATACCGGCGGATCCGGCGTTCGCCGAGACCCGCGACCAGCTCTACGCGAAGTACCTGCGACTCAGCGGGGCGGCAACGCCGCCTCCTCGCTGACCGGCGGGGCGGCCGCAGCGAGCACCCGCTCGATCTCGGCGCCGAGGTGATGGATGTCGTCGAGCTGGTGCAGCAGCGTCGATTCGACCTGTTCGAGCTCGAGCACGCGGTCCTCGAGGGTGTCGGTCGCGCGGTGGATCCGCTTGATCGACTCCAGCCGCCGGCGCAGCTGCGTCTGGTGCTCGCGGATCTGCATCTCCATCGGCGCCATCACCGCGCGCAGCCACGACTCGGCGTCCCGGTTGGCGTACTGGTAGAGGCGCCGCACCTGGCTCGCGCAGGTCTCGAAGAACTTGCGCGTCAGCGTGAGCTGCTCGTTCGTCAACATCGTGAACATCGTGTCGAACTGGGCATGGAACGCCCGCTCGAGCCGCTCGAACTCCTTCTGGAAGCGCAGCAGCGAGAACGGCTGCGGGGCGCCGAGCCGCATCCCGTGCTCGAGGCTGAACTTGCGATACATCGCCTCCATCATCCGGTGGATCTCGGCCACCACGCCGCTCGCGCGGTCGAGCTTCTCGCGCACGCGGTCGAAGTAGCTCTGCATCGCCGCGCGCAGCCGCGGCGTCAGCCGCGCCCGGCTCATCGCGCGCAGCGTGCGCTTCGCTTCCTCGCCGAGCGCGTCCATGCCGAGGTGGGTGAAAAGCTCGTTCGTGAGCTGAGAGAACACCCCGCGCGTGGCCTGGAAGCGTGCGAGGCCGCGCTCGAACGCCTCCTTCTCCAGGCGCACCTTGCGCATCATCTCCTCGACCACGTCGAGGTTGCGGCCGCGCAAGCTCTGCAGGTCGGAGAGCTGCTCGGTCACGCCGCCGAGCCGTGCCTCGAGGATCGCGCGCGTGCCGGCGAGCAGCTCGGCCATCTCGTGGCGCGTGGACTCGCCGACGATCCCCTGCTTGCCCGGGATCAGCTGCGCCGACAGCGTGCGCTCGAGCTCTGGCAGGCGGCTGCGCGCGAGCAGCCGCTGGTCGTCGGTGATCTTCGCCACCAGCCCTTTCTGCGCCGAGACCGCGAGGACCTGCCCGGGGGCGACGCCGAGCACCTCAGCGACCCGGGCGACCTGCCGGCCGATCTCCGCGGCGATCTCGTCTTCGGTGCGCAGGCCGTCCCACAGCGCGTCGATCTTGTTCAGCACGACGTAACGGCTGCGGGCATGGCCGGGCGCGAGCGCGAGCTGCTCGCGCCACAGCGCCGCGTCGGTCAGCGAGACCCCGGTGTCCACCGCGAGCACGAACAGCACCGCGTGCGAGTTCGGCAGCAGGTTGAGCGTCAACTCCGGCTCGGTGCCGATCGCGTTCAGCCCCGGCGTGTCGAGGATCACCAGCCCCTGCTCGAGCAGGGGGTGCGGGAAGTTGATGATTGCGTGGCGCCAGCGCGGGATCTCGACCATGCCGTCGGCAGCGAAGCCCGCCGACTGGCTCGTGTCGTGCTGCACGAACAGGCCGTAGTGCTTCGCCTCCTCGATCGGCACGCGTTTGGTCGAGCGCACCTGCTGGAAGGCGTCGACGAGCCCCTGGGCGTCGGTGACATCGAGCGGCAGCTCGTCCCATTCCTCTGGGAAGCGCTTGAACTCGCTGGTTGAGGTGGGGCTCGCGCGCGTCTCGATCGGCAGCAACCGGATGCTCGGCGGGTGCGCCGGGTCCCACCCGAGTTCGGTCGGGCACATCGTGGTGCGACCGGTCGAGGACGGCAGGAGCCGCCGGCCGTAGTCGGCGAAGAAGATCGCGTTGATCAGCTCCGACTTGCCGCGCGAGAACTCGGCGACGAACGCGATCGTCAGCTTGTCCTCGTCCAGCCGCCCGAGCAGCCGATCGAGCCGCAGCTCGGTCTGCGCGTCGGCGAGCTCGTGCTCGCGCAGCCAGCGCCGGTAGGCGACGATCCGGCTCGCCACGCCCGCCCGCCACGCACTGTAGTCGCGGAACCGGCCGACCAGGCTCTCGGCCGCGCCCATCGGCAGGAACGAGTTGTCCATGGAAGCTACTCTAACACGTGCAGAGAGCTTCGCAACTAATTATGTCTAAAAGGAATTTTCAGTATCGCTGGCACGCGGGGCAGTAGAAGGTGCTGCGCTGTCCCTGCACCGCGCGCCGGATCGGCGTCCCGCAGACGCGGCACGGGGCGCCTGCCCGGTCGTAAACGAAATACCGCTGCTGGAAGTAGCCGGGCGAGCCGTCCGCCTGCACGAAGTCGCGCAGCGTGCTGCCGCCGGCCGCGAGCGCGTCCTCGAGCGTGCGGCGGAGCGCATCGGCGATGCGCGCGCAGCGCTCGAGCGAGAGGCGGCCCGCCGCCACCCTGGGATTGACGCGCGCCCGGAACAGGCTCTCGTTCGCGTAAATGTTGCCGACGCCGGCGACCAGCCTGTGGTCCATGAGCGCGAGCTTCACGCTCGTACGCCGTCCGCGCGTCGCGGCGTGCAGTCGCGCGCCGCCGAACTCCGGCGACAGCGGCTCCACGCCGAGGTGCGCGAGCAGCCGATGGCGCGCCGGATCGCCGGTGTGCCACAGCACCGCGCCGAACCGGCGCGGGTCGCGCAGGCGCAGCGCGAGGTCGCCCATTTCGATGTCGAGGCGGTCGTAGGCGCCGGGCGGCTCGTCCGCGCGCACCGCGCGCAGGCTCCCCGACATCCCGAGATGCACGATCAGCGTGCCCCGCCCGCAATCGAACAGCAGGTATTTCGCGCGCCGGCGCACCGCCAGGATGCGCGCCCCGCGCAGGGCATTGCCCAGACCGGCGGGAACCGGCCAGCGCAACCGCGGCTCGCGCACGCGGACGCCGGAAACGATGCGCCCGCAGACCAGCGGCGCGATGCCCCGGCGGGTGATCTCGACTTCTGGCAGCTCGGGCATCGGCCACTGTCCCGCGCGGCGGGCGATCGGGTCGGGAGCGGAAATATACCCAAGGCCGCGCCGGTCGAGCGCCGTGCGCCGCGGGCCCAGGGCCTATGATCGGAACTTCCGGCGCGCGCGCCGTCCGAATTGATATTCGCCTACACTCCGTGCTCCCGGGCAGCACCCCTTCCCATGACGTCCAGCACCGACCCATCCTCCCGTCGCGGACCGATGCTTGCGGCGATCGCCTTCGCGCTGGCGCTCGGCGCGTGCGCGGCGAAGCCGCCGCCGACCGCCCGCGCCGAGCCCGATTCCGACGAAGATGCGCCGGCGGCGGCGCCGGTTGCGCGCGGCGCCGACCGCGGCGCGACGGCCGCCGCCGACCTGCCCAAGCAGGAGCTCACGGCCGAGATGGTGTACGAGTTCCTGCTCGCCGAGATCGCCGGGCAGCGCGGCAACGTGACGCTCTCGGCGCAAGCCTACGCCGACCTCGCGCGGCGCACGCGCGACCCGCGCGTGGCCGAGCGCGCCACCGAGATCGCCCTGCACGCCCGCAACCCCGCTGCGGCGGTCGAATCCGCGAAAATCTGGGCGGAGGCTGCGCCGGGCTCCACCAAGGCGTTGGGGACCGCCGCCACGCTGCTCGTCAATGCGAACCGCGTCGACGAGGCGCGGCCGTACCTCAAGCAGATCCTGGCGGCCTCGGAGCACAACCGCGGCGAAGGCTTCATGCAGCTCAACCGCCTGCTCGGGAACGTGCCCGACAAGGCGGTGGCGCTGCGGGTGGTGCAGGATCTCGCCGAGCCCTACCAGGACCTGCCCCAGGCGCAGTTCGCGATCGCGGCCGCGGCCTCCGGCGCCGGACAGGACGAGCTCGCGATGAAGGCGATCCGCGAGGCCGCGCGGCTCAAGCCGGACTGGGAGCTCGCCGCGCTGTTCGAGGCACAGCTGCTGCAGAAGGAATCGAACGCCGCCGCGGCCGACCGCCTCGCCCGCTACCTGAAGTCCTACCCGAAGTCGCGCGAGGTCCGCCTCGCCTACGCGCGCACGCTCGTCGCCGAGAAGCGCTATCCGGAGGCGCGCGGTCAGTTCGAGCAGCTGGTGAAGGACTTCCCGGACAACGGCGAGGTGGTCTTCGCCGTGGCCGCGCTGTCGATGCAGCTCGAGGACTGGTCCGCGGCCGAGCGCAACCTGAAGCGGCTGCTCGAGCTCAACTACCGCGACCGTAACCAGGTGCGCTTCTACCTCGGGCAGGTCAGCGAGGAACAGAAGCGCTTCGACGAGGCGCTGCAGTGGTACGGCGAGGTGACCCGGGGCGAGCAGTACCTTCCCGCCCAGGTGCGCTCGGCGCAGGTGCTGCGAAAGCAGGGCAACCTCGACGGCGCGCGCAAGTTCCTGCAGCAGGTGAGCGCGCAGAACAACGAGCAGCGGGTCCAGTTGATCCTCGCCGAGGCGCAGCTCTTGCGCGACGCGAAGCTCGACAGGGAGGCGTTCGTCGTCCTCGACAGCGCGCTCGAGAAGCTGCCCAACCACCCGGACCTGCTCTACGACCACGCGATGCTCGCCGAGCGCATCGACCGAGTGGACATCCTCGAATCGAGCCTGCGCAAGTTGATCAAGCTCAAGCCCGACCACGCGCACGCCTACAACGCGCTCGGCTACTCGCTCGCCGACCGCAACCTGCGGCTCGACGAAGCCTACGACCTGATCGAGCAGGCGCTCAAGCTCGCCCCGGACGACGCTTTCATCATCGACAGCAAGGGCTGGGTGCTCTATCGCCAGGGCAAGCCGGCCGAGGCGCTGAAATACCTCGAGCGCGCCTATTCGAGCCGGCCCGACCCGGAGATCGCGGCGCACCTGGGCGAGGTGCTGTGGGTGCTCGGCCGGCGCGAGGAGGCGCGCAAGATCTGGAGCGACGCGCTCAAGAAGACGCCCGACAACGACGTCCTGCTCAAGACCGTCGACCGGCTCTCGAAGTGACGCAGTGACGCCGCGATGCGCTCGCCTCGTCCCGCGCGTTCGCCTCGCCCTGTGTCTCGGGTCGTTCGTCGCGGCCGGCTGCGCCACGCTGCCGGCGCCGCCGGCGGGTGAAGGCGAGTTCGCGCTGGCCGGGCGGGTCGCGGTGCGCTACGGCGCGGAGGCGGCGAGCGGGCGCGTCACCTGGCGCCACAGCGCGGCCGCCGACGAGCTGCTGATCGCCTCGCCGCTCGGACAGGGCATCGCCGAGATCACGCGCCGCAACGGCGCCTACACGCTGGTCGCGTCCGAGGGGCAGCGTTACACCGCCGGCGATGCGGAGCGGCTGACCGAGCAGGCGCTCGGCTGGGCGCTGCCTCTGGGCGGGCTCTCCGACTGGGTGCAGGGTCGGCCCCAGCCGGGCGTGCCCGCGTGGACGCGCTACGAGGGGGAGCGTCTCACCGAGCTGCAGCAGGCCGGCTGGACCATCGAGTACCTCGAGTACGACGAAGCGGTGCGGCGGCCGCGCCGCCTGCGGTTGAGCCGTGGCGAGCTCGACATCCGGCTCGCGATCGAGGAGTGGCGGGTCGGCGCGCGATGAGCCCGTGGAGCCGCCGCTGGCCGGCGCCGGCGAAGCTCAATCTGTTCCTGCACGTCGTCGGCCGCCGGGCCGACGGCTACCATCTCCTGCAGACCGCGTTTCGCCTGATCGATCTCGCCGACACCATCGAATTCGCGCCGCGCGGCGACGGCGCGATCGCGCTCGCGCGTCCGCTCGACGGCGTGCCCGATGCCGACGACCTGACGGTTCGCGCGGCGCGGCTGCTGCAGGCCGAGACCGGATGCCGGCGCGGGGTGACGATCGCCGTCGAGAAGCGCATCCCGGTCGGCGGCGGCCTCGGCGGGGGCAGCTCGGACGCCGCCACGACGCTGGTCGCGCTGAACGAGCTCTGGGGTACTCGGCTACCACGGACGGCGCTCGCGCGGCTCGGGCTCGCACTCGGCGCCGACGTGCCGTTCTTCCTGTTCGGCCGGAACGCCTTCGCCGAGGGGGTTGGCGAGGTGCTCGCCGAGCTCGCGCTGCCGCCCGCCTGGTACGTCGTGGTGGCGCCGCAAGTCGCTGTCTCGACGCGGGAAATCTTCGCCTCGCCCGAATTGACACGCGATACGAAACCGCTCAAAATTGCGGCCTTTTTCCCAGGTCTCGGACGAAACGATCTCGAACCTGTCGTGCGGGCGCGGTTTCCCGAGGTGGGGCGCGCGCTCGACTGGCTCGGTCGATTCGGGGATGCCCGGATGAGCGGTTCCGGTTCGAGCGTGTTCATCCAATGCCGGAGCGCCGAGCAGGCCCGTGCGGTCGCTGCGCAGGTGCCCGGTCCTTGGCGGGCCTGGGCAGTGCGCGGGTTGGACCGCCACCCGCTCGCGCCACGGTAAGTCTTCTTCGGTTGGGGAGTCGCCAAGCTGGTTAAGGCAGCGGATTTTGATTCCGCCATGCGAGGGTTCGAATCCTTCCTCCCCAGCCACCTTTCCAGCCTCCGCGGGCGCGCCCGGCCGCGACGCGGCTGAGCCGCCGGTGGCCGGGTCCGTGCGCACACCAACGACAGGGCGTCGAAGACCCCACCGTTCAGCTCCGATCGGCCGCCTTATGACAGCGCACCTCAGCCAGACCGACGCATCGCGGCGCGGTGCGCCCCGCGGCACCGCCGCGCGCGCGGTCGCTTTCTCGACGGCCGGCTGACCGATGGCCTACGAGAACCTCATGGTGTTCACCGGGAACGCGAACCCCCTGCTCGCGCACAACGTCGTCAAGCGGCTGAACATCCCGATCGGCCACGCCGTCGTCGGCAAGTTCTCCGACGGCGAGGTGATGGTCGAGATCCTCGAAAACGTGCGCGGCAAGGACGTGTTCGTGTTGCAGCCGACGTGCACCCCGACCAACGACAGCCTGATGGAGCTGCTGATCATGGTCGACGCGCTGCGCCGCGCCTCGGCCGGGCGCATCACCGCCGCGATGCCCTATTTCGGCTACGCGCGGCAGGACCGCCGGCCGCGCTCGGCGCGCGTGGCGATCAGCGCCAAGGTGGTGGCGAACATGCTCGCCGCAGTCGGCGTGGATCGCGTGCTGACGATGGATCTGCACGCCGACCAGATCCAGGGCTTCTTCGACGTTCCGGTGGACAACGTTTACGCCGCACCGGTGCTGCTCGGCGACGTCTGGAAGCACAACTACGAGAACCTGATCGTGGTCTCGCCCGACGTCGGCGGCGTGGTGCGCGCCCGTGCGCTCGCCAAGCGGCTCGAGTCCGACCTCGCGATCATCGACAAGCGCCGCCCGCGCCCCAACGTGTCCGAGGTGATGAACATCATCGGCGAGGTGAGCGGGCGCACCTGCGTGATCATGGACGACATCGTCGATACCGCGAACACGCTGGCGCGCGCGGCCGACGCGCTCAAGGAGCAGGGCGCGTTGCGGGTGCTCGCCTACTGCACCCATGCGGTGCTCTCGGGCAACGCGGTGCAGCGAATCGAGGACTCCTCGCTCGACGCGGTCGTGGTCACCGACACGATCCCGCTGCGGGCCGACGCCCAGGCCTGCAAGAAGATCCGGACGCTCTCGGTGGCGGGGCTGCTCGCCGAGACGATACTGCGCATCTCCAACGAGGACTCCGTGTCCTCCCTGTTCATGGAGTAGCGCGCGCAGCTTTCTTCATTCCGGCGAGTGCCTGGTCGCGGGTCCGCCGGCCACAACCAAGGAGCGAACCCATGCAGATCGAGATCAGCGCCACCAAGCGCGGCGCGCAGGGCACTGGTGCGAGCCGCCGCCTGCGCCGCGCCGGCCGCGTGCCCGGCATCCTCTACGGCGGCAAGGACGCGCCGGTCAACATCGAACTCGACCACAACGAACTCTTCCAGGCCGCGCGCAAGGAGGCGTTCCACGCCTCGATCATCACCCTCGCGCTCGACGGCGAGAAACAGCAGGTGCTCGTCCGGGCGATGAACATGCACCCGTTTCGACTCGAGGTGCAGCACGTCGATTTCCAGCGCGTGGTCGCCGACCAGAAGATCCACATGCGGGTGCCGCTGCACTTCGTCAACCAGGACCGGTCGCCGGCGGTCAAGGCCGCCGGCGCGCAGGTGAACCACGTCATGAACTCGATCGACGTCACCTGCCTGCCGGCCGACCTGCCGGAGTTCATCGAGGTCGATCTGTCGGGCCTCACCGTCGGCCACTCGGTGCACGTGAAGGACCTGAAGCTCCCGCCGGGGGTCACGCCGGTGCTGCACCGGGGCGAGAACCCGGTAGTCGCCTCAGCGAGCCTGCCGCGGTCGGCCGAGGCCGAGGAGGCTGCGGCCGCAGAGGCGGTGCCGGCCTCGATGGTGCCGGCGGCCAAGCAGGCGGAGAAGCCCGCCGAGGAAGCCGGGGGTGAGAAGAAGAAGGAGGAAAAGAAGCCCGAGAAGAAGTGACCGCGGGCCATCCTCGCACGGGCGCGGCGCACCATCGCCGCGCCTTTTTTGTGGGTGAGTGAATGCCGATCCGTCTGATCGCCGGCCTCGGCAACCCCGGCCGCAGCCACGAACGCGACCGCCACAACGTCGGCTTCTGGCTGGTCGACCGGCTCGCGCAGGCGCACGGCGTGGTGCTGCGCAGGGACGCCAAGTACCAAGCGCACATCGCGCGGCTCGACGCGCCCGCGGGCGAGGTGTGGTTGTGCGAGCCGCAGACCTACATGAACCTCTCCGGGCGCAGCGTCGGCGCGCTCGCGCGCTTCTACAAGATCGCGCCGGAGGAGGTGCTGGTGGTCCACGACGAGCTCGATTTCCCGCCCGGGGTGGCGCGCATCAAGCTCGGCGGCGGCGTGGCGGGCCACAACGGGCTGAAGGACGTCCAGGCGCAGCTCGGCACCCAGGGGTTCTGGCGGCTGCGCATCGGCATCGGCCACCCGGGCGACCGCGATCTGGTCGCCGATTACGTGCTGAACGCGCCGCCGCCGGCCGAGCGCGAGTTGATCGAGGAAGCACTCGGGCGCGCCATCGAGGTGATGCCGCTCGTCCTGGCGGGCGACATGAACGGCGCGATGCAGCGGCTGCACTCTGGTGGCCGGCCGAAGCCGCCGCCGGAACCGAAGGAGTGAAGCAATGGGTCTCAGGTGCGGGATCGTCGGGCTGCCGAACGTCGGCAAGTCCACGCTGTTCAACGCGCTCACCAAAGCCGGCATCGCGGCGGAGAACTACCCGTTCTGCACCATCGAGCCGAACGTCGGCATCGTCGCGCTGCGCGACCCGCGGCTCGACGCGCTCGCCGCGATCGTCAAGCCGCAGAAGGTGGTGCCGGCGACCGTCGAGTTCGTCGACATCGCGGGCCTCGTCGCCGGGGCGTCGAAGGGCGAGGGCCTCGGCAACCAGTTCCTCGCCAACATCCGCGAGACCGACGCGATCGCGCACGTGGTGCGCTGCTTCGCGGACCCGAACGTCGTGCACGTCTCGGGCAAGGTCGATCCGGTCGCCGACATCGAGACGATCGATACCGAGCTCGCCCTCGCCGACCTGCAGACGGTGGACAAGCAGCTGGCGAAGCACGGCAAGGTGGCGCGCGCCGGCGGCGACAAGGACGCCCAGCGCCTGGTCGCGGTGCTGGAGAAGGTCCAGGCGGCGCTGAACGAAGCGCGGCCGGCGCGCTCGCTCGACCTCGCCCGGGAGGAGCTCGCGGTCTTGCGGCCGCTCTGCCTGCTCACGATGAAGCCGACGATGTACGTCGCGAACGTCGCCGAGGACGGCTTCCGCGACAACCCACTGCTCGACGCGGTCGTTGCTCACGCGGCGCGCGAAGGCGCACCGGTCGTGCCGATCTGCGCCGCGCTCGAGGCGCAGATCGCCGACCTCCCCGACCACGAGAAGCAGGTCTTCCTCGCCGACATGGGCATGACCGAGCCGGGGCTCGACCGGCTGGTCCGCGCCGGTTTCGCTCTGCTCGGCCTGCAGACCTTTTTCACCGCCGGCCCGAAGGAAGTGCGGGCGTGGACCGTGCCGGTCGGCGCGACCGCGCCGCAGGCGGCTGGCGTGATCCACAGCGACTTCGAGCGCGGCTTCATCCGCGCCGAGGTGATCGCCTTCGACGACTATGTCGCCCATCGCGGCGAGGCGGGCGCGAAGGAGGCCGGCCGGATGCGCGTCGAGGGCAGGGAGTACGTAGTGCGCGACGGCGACGTGATGCACTTCCGCTTCAACGTCTGACCGGGGTAGAGTCTCGACTTCCCGTTCGAGGAGACCCCCGATGCCGTCCGCCGCTGAGATCGAGGCACTGCGCGCGATCGCCCCGCCGGCCGACGTCCCGTTCGAGCTGCGCAAGATCGGCCACGTCGTGCTGCGCGTGAGCGACCTCGAGCGCTCGGTGCGCTTCTACACGCAGGTGCTCGGCTTCCGCGTCTCCGACGTCTATCCCGAGGAGATGGTCCCGGGTGGGATGGTGTTCATGCGGTTCAACCGCGATCACCACGGCGTCGCGCTCGTTGGCGGGCTCGCCGCGCCGGCGGAGGGCAAGGAGCTCCATCACTTCGCTTTCGAGGTGGCGACCCTCGACGAGGTGTTCCTCGCGCGCCGGCGGCTGCGCGAGCACGGCGTCAAGATCAATTTCGAGGGGCGGCGCCGGGCAGGGGTGCAGATCGCCGTCGAGTTCCTCGACCCGGACGGGCACTGGCTGGAGATCTACTGGGGGCTCGACCAGCTCGACAAGGACGAGCGGGCGCGGCCCGCGAGCCAGTGGCGGTGGGCGCACTCGCTCGAGGAGGCGCTCGAGTACGCGCCGCCCGGCCAGACCCCGGTGCTCGCCGACCCGTCGCTGCTCGACCCGCGGCGCTGAGGCGACATGCCCGCCGCTTGCTCGCTGCGCGTCGGGCTCGTCGGCTACGGCGAGGTCGGCAAGATCCTCGGGCGCGCGCTGGTCGAACGGGCAGTGGCGTGGGTCGGCACGTACGACCGGCTGCTCGCCGCGCCGCAGACCGCGGCACCGATGCGCGCGCACGCCGAGGCGGCCGGCGTCGCGGTGCTCGGCTCGCTCGAAGCGCTGCTCGCTCGCGCGGAGATCGTGATCTCCGCGGTGACCGCGTCGCAGACGCTCGCCGTCGCATCGGCGGCGGCGCACTCGATCCGCCCCGGCACCTGGTTCGTCGATCTGAACTCGGCCTCGCCCGGGACCAAGACCGAGTGCGCGCGGCTGATCGACGCCGCGGGCGGCCGTTACGTCGAGTCGGCGGTGATGACCTCGGTGCCGCCGTACGGGATCCGGGTCCCGATGCTGCTCGGCGGGCCGCACGCCGCCGAGCTCGGCGCGCTGCTCTCGCCGCTCGGCTTCGACATGGCGGTCGCCTCCGAGCGCATGGGCGTCGCCTCGGCGATCAAGATGTGCCGGAGCGTGTTCATCAAGGGCCTCGAGGCGATCGTCGTCGAGAGTCTCACCGCAGCGCGCAAGTACGGGGTGGACGGGCCGGTACTCGCCTCGTTGCGCGAGACCTTCCCGACGATCGACTGGGAGCGCCAGGCGGCGTACCTGTTCAGCCGGGTGGCGCAGCACGGCGCGCGCCGGGCCGAGGAAATGCACGAGGCCGCGGTCACGGTGCGCGAGGCCGGGCTCGAACCGCACATGGCGGCGGCGACGGCGCAGCGGCAGGAGTGGGTCGCTGCGCTCAAGGCGAGTGCCGGGCTCGGCGAGCTCGCCCCGGACGCCGGCTGGCGCGACTACGCCGACCGGCTGCTCGGCGAGCGGGCCTGAGCCGACCCCGCGCGCCTACTTCCCCGCTTCCGATCGCGCCGGCGAGACGAGCGCGAGGCGGCGGCCGCCGCCCGGCGGCTGCTCGGCCAAGGCGGCCCGCACCAGCGCGCGCGCGGCCCACTCGGCGACCTCCGCGACCTGGCGGTCGTCGAGGCCGAACAGGTCCTTCAGCACGACCATCGTCTCGGTGCCGAACAGCACCGCGACGGCCTGGACCAGGCGGTCGAACGACCGCCGCGGAAGCCTGCCCTTCAGCGGCGCGAGCGCGAGCCGCAGTAAGCGGATCCGGTTCCCGCGCGCGATCCGCGGCTCGGCGCCGAGGGTGCCGGCGCGCGCCCGCGCCCACTGGTCGAGCGCGAGCCGCAGCGCGGCGCGCAGTGACGCCTCCGACTCGCCCATGCGGCGATATCCGAACCGCAAGAGCCGGCCGACGCGCTCCTCGGCGTCGTCGGACTCGGGCAGCCAGCGCCAGATCGGTCCGAGCGCCTCGACGACCATCGCCTGGACGAGCACCGCCTGGCTCGGAAAGTAGCGGTAGGCGGTGGCGCGCGACACCTGCGCGGCCTCGGCGACGTCGCTCACCGACGGGATCAGACCGCGGC
>Ga0308411_10000308_pt1 | contig 31806 bp, 17 predicted proteins | sample HotsprottomLayer_2_FD_203530 | JGI IMG/M metagenome (GOLD analysis project Ga0308411, IMG submission 203530) | Hot spring phototrophic mat microbial communities from Octopus Spring, Yellowstone National Park, Wyoming, United States -... | ecosystem: Environmental > Aquatic > Thermal springs >... | reverse complement strand
TACCGGTCCCTGGGCGGCGGCCCGGTCGCCGTGCGGTCGAGTGCCACCGCCGAGGACGCCGCCGATACCAGCTTCGCCGGGCAGCAGGAGACGATCCTGGGTGTCGAAGGGGAGGAGAAGGTGATCGAGGCGGTCGAGCGGTGCTGGCGGTCGCTCGACACGGAGCGGGCCACCGCCTACCGCGCCCGGCAGAATGTCGAGGCCGCCGGGTTGGGCATGGCGGTGGTGGTGCAACGGCTCGTCCCGGCCGAGGCTGCCGGGGTGCTGTTCACCCGGGACCCGCTCGACCCCGAGGGCCGGTCGATGCTCGCCGAGGCCTCCTGGGGCCTGGGCGAGGCCGTCGTCTCCGGCCGCGTACAACCCGACCGCTTCCGCCTCGATTGGCACAGCGGCGTGGTCCTGGAGCGGCACCTCGGCCTGAAGGCGGTCCGCATCACGGCGGCCGGGGAGGAACACGTCCCGCCGGCCGAGCAGGGGCAGTTCTGCCTGCCGGACGAGGCGCTGTGCCGGCTCGCCGAACTGGGCCGCCGCGTCGAGGACTTCTACCGCGAGCCTCGTGACATCGAGTGGGCCTACGCCGGCGGTCGCTTCTACCTGCTGCAGGCCCGACCGATCACGGTGGCGAGTGCTGCCGAACGCGAGCAGGTCCGGCAGGCGGTGATCGACAAGCTGCGGGCCGTGGCCGACCCACGCGGCACGGTGTGGGTCCGTTACAACCTCAGTGAGGTCTTGCCGGAACCGACACCGATGACCTGGGCCGTCGTGCAGCGGCTGCTGGCGGCCGACGGCGGCTGCGGGGCCATGAACCGCGACCTCGGGGCCGATCCCGACCCGGCCCTCGGCTCCCTGTCGGCGTTCGACCTGGTCGCCGGCCGCCCGATGGCGAACCTGTCGCGGCTGCCCCGCATGCAGTTCCCCCGGCCGCCGTTCGAGTACCCCTTCGCCCTCTACAAGGCCGACCCCCGCAAGGCCCTGGACCCCAAGCCGGTCCTCAATCCGCTCGCCGGGGCCGGCTGTTTCCTCGGCCTTCTTGCCCTGCCCGGCACGATCCGCAAGCTGAGCCGCTTGATGACCACCACCCGGCGGGCCGCGGAGACGTTCGCCGAGCGGTTCACCACCGAGATCGTGCCGCCGTTCGTCGCCGCCGCCCGGGCCGCCGTCGGGCAGGACTGGTCCCGGCTCGACCCGCCCGCCCTCGTCCGTGAGTTCGAGTCCTGGACGAGGCGAACCCTCGTCGAGTTCGCCCGGCACAGCCTTAAGCCGACCGTCTTCGCCGACCTGGCCTGGACGACGCTCTTCGACATCCTCAGGCCGCGGTTAGGTCCGGATCGGGCCCGGGCGGCGGTCGGGGAGTTGAGCCTCGGTGCCCACCCGCCGGCCGACGCCGACCTCGCCCGGGCGGTGCGACAACTGTCGGTCGGGGCGATCGACCGGGCCTCGTTCCTGAGCCAGTTCGGACACCGCGGCACCAACGAGATGGAGTTGGCGCAACCCCGTTGGGCCGAGAAGCCGGACGAACTCGACCGACTGGTGACCGGGCGGCGGTCGGGCACCGCCGGTACGCTCGGACCGGACGCGGCCTGGGAACCTCTGGCCGACGAAGCCCGACTGACCGGCACGGCCCGCGAACGCTTCCGGTTCCAGGTCGAGCGGTTGCGGACCTACCTCGGCTTACGGGAAGCGGGCAAGCATTACCTGTTGCTCGGTTACGCCGTGATCCGTCGGGCCTTGGTCGAACTCGACCGGCGGTTCGCGCTGCACGGCGGGGTGTTCTATCTGACCCCCGCGGACCTGGGCGATTTGCTCGCCGGCAAAGACGTGTCGGCCCGGGTCGCGGCGGCCCGGAAGCGACGACAGGCGGAACTCTCTCTGGAAGTCCCGGCGGTACTATTCAGCGACGACCTCGAGGCGGTCGGTCGCCCGCCGAGCCTGCCGGAAGGGGGCGACCGGTTCGACGGCGTGCCGCTGTCGGCGGGGGTGGCCGAGGGGCCGGCCCTGGTGCTGGCCGAACCGACGGCCGCACCACCGGGAGAGGACGGCTACGTCCTGGTGTGCCCGACCACCGACCCGGCCTGGGTGCCGCTGTTCGTGCGGGCCAAGGCCTTGGTCCTGGAGACGGGGGGGGTGCTGTCGCACGGGGCGATCGTCGCCCGCGAGTTCGGCCTGCCCGCGGTCGCCGGCCTGCCGGGCCTGATCCATCGGATCAAGACGGGGCAACGGCTGCGGGTCGACGGCGGCCGTGGGGTCGTGACGGTCGTGGAACCGGGGGTCGGTTCACCCCCGGTCGGGGCCAAGGCGAGATGAAATTCCCGAGAAATCGCGGTGCTTACCGTCACCGTCAGCGTCACTGTCACCGTCAGCGTCAGCGTTAGCGGCTGGGCCAGGCGAGCGGCTCGCCCGGGGGGGGCGAGCGGCGAGCCGCAAGCGTACTATCGCCCGTAGTTGTGGCCGGTTACGACGGTGCGACGGCGTCCGGGCTGGGCTTACGGAACGCTCGGTCCCGTTTCAGTAGATTCTCATCTTAGCCGGGCTAGAATCGGTTAGGTCGTGCCACTCACCCGAAACCCGGCCGTCATGGGACGGGTAAACCCGGGTGAACCGGAGTCGTTATGCAGTTGCTCGACACACTGGCTGCCCGCGGCCTTCTCTCCGAAAGCGATCGTCCCCGCGCCGCCGAGGCGATCCGGGCGGCCCCGGACCAGCCCCCGCATCAGGTGCTGATCGACAAGGGCTTCCTGAAGGAGGAGGCCGTCTTGCCGATCCTGGCCGAGGCGTTCGGTCTGGAGTTGGTCGACCTGAGCCGCGCCACGATCGACCCGGACGTGCTCAAGGCGATGCCCCAGAAGCTGGTCCACCGCAAGAACCTGATGCCGGTGGGGCGGAACAACGGCACGCTGATCGTGGCCACGGCCGACCCGTTCGACGCCTACGCGATCGACGAGCTGCAGACGATGACCGGCCTGCACGTGCTGCCGGTGCTGGCCCCCCGGATGGAGATCGCCCGGCTCCGCAAGCAGCACTTCGGGGTCGGCGGCGACACGGTCGCGGCCCTGGCCGAGGAGGCCCGCGATGCCGAAGAGGACATCGAGTTCCTCGAGGCGCTCGAGGCCGACGACAGCGAGTTGGCCAAGCAGGCCCAGGAGGCCTCGGTCGTCAAGCTGGTCAACCAGATCCTCATCGAGGCCGCCAACGAGCGGGCCTCGGACATCCACATCGAGAGCGAGGAGAAGGGCCTGCGGATCCGCTACCGGATCGACGGCCTGCTGCAGAACCAGAACCTTCCCCCGGAGATCAACCGCTTCCAGGCCGCCATCATCAGCCGCATCAAGATCATGGCCCGGCTGAACATCGCCGAGAAGCGGCTGCCCCAGGACGGCCGCATCAAGATGAAGGTGCAGGGCCGCGAGATCGACGTCCGCGTCTCGATCATCCCGATGATCCACGGCGAGGGCGTCGTGCTGCGGCTCCTCGATAAGGGCCGCATGTCGTTCAACCTCGCCAACTGCGGCATGCTGCCGGACATCTACCACACCTTCAAGCAACTGATCGAGCGGCCGCACGGCATCGTCCTGGTCACCGGCCCGACCGGCTCGGGCAAGTCGACCACGCTCTACTCGGCCCTCAACGAGATCAAGGACGAGTCGACCAAGATCATCACCGTCGAGGACCCGGTGGAGTACAACCAGGAGGGCATCAGCCAGATCCAGACGCACGCCAAGATCGGCCTGACGTTCGCCAACGCCCTGCGGTCGATCCTCCGCCACGACCCCGACGTGATCCTGGTCGGCGAGATCCGTGACCTGGAGACGGCCGAGATGGCCATCCACGCCTCGCTCACCGGCCACATGGTCTTCAGCACCCTGCACACCAACGACGCCCCCAGCGCCTTCACCCGCCTCATCGACATGGGCGTCGAGCCGTTCCTCGTCTCCAGCACCGTGGAAGGGGTCATGGCCCAGCGGCTCGTGCGGACCATCTGCCCGGACTGCAAGACCACCTACGTCCCCGACCAGGACGAGCTGCCGATCGACTTCCCCTTGAAGAAGAAGAGGGTCAAGGCGTCCCCCGACATCCCCTTGCAGCAGGCGATGGTCGAGATGATGAACTCCCTGGCGTCTCACGACGGCAAGCTGTGGAAGGGGGCGGGGTGCCGGTCCTGCCGGCAGTGCGGCTACCGCGGCCGCACCGGTATCCACGAACTGCTCGTCAACAACGACGTGATCCGCGAACTCATCACCCAGCGGGTCAACTCCGGCGTGATCCGCCTGGAAGCCCTGAAGTCCGGCATGATCACGCTCCGACAGGACGGCTGGCGCAAGGTACTCAACGGCACGACCACCATCGAAGAGGTGACGCGTATCACGGCCGGTGACATCAGTTGACGTCCGAAACTGATGATCCGAAGCCGATGAAGTGATGGCCGCGACGACAGATGTAATGGGCGTCCGTCCGTGTACGGCCGCCCCGTTCCGGGCAACCCTCGTCGTGGGCATGACCCCCTATCCTTCCCTTCCGCAGCCACAGCCATGCCCGACTTCGACTACGAAGCCCTGGGGCGCACCGGGCAGAGGTCCACTGGCACCGTCACCGCCAACAGCGAGCGGGAGGCGGCCCTGATCCTCGACGGCCGCGGACTCTTCCCCGTCAAGATCGCCCGGGCCAAGAACCAGGTGCCGGGACCGAACGGCCGCCCCGGCTGGTTCTCCCGGGGCGTCAAGGGACGCGAACTGGCCACCATGTACTCCCAGCTCGCCGACCTGCTGCACTCCGGCGTCCCGCTCCTCCGCTCCTTGGAGTTGCTCGAACGGCAGAGTACCAACCCGACCCTGCAGTCGGTCGTCCGCGACGTCCGCCTGAGAGTGGCCGACGGCACCGGGCTGGCCCAGGCCATGGCCCAGCACCCGTACGTCTTCAACGAACTGAGCGTCGGCATGGTCCGGGCCGGCCAGGAGGGCGGCTTCCTGGAGGACGTACTCAAGCGCATCGCCAACTTCGTCGAACACCAGGAAGACCTCAAGTCGCGGGTCATCGGCGCACTCGCCTACCCGGTGTTCCTTGCCGTGGCCGGCTTCGCCGTCCTCAACGTCCTGGTCATCTTCTTCGTCCCGAAGTTCGCCAAGATCTTCGACAAGCTGCGCGAAAAGGGCGACCTGCCGGCCCTGACGACCTACCTCATGAGCTTCAGCGAGTTCTGCCAGAGCTACTGGTGGGCCATGCTGCTCGGCGTCGTCGTCGGCCTGAGCCTGTTCCGCCGCTGGGCCCGGTCCGAGTCCGGCCGCCTGGTCGTCGATCGCCTGAAGCTCCGCCTGCCCCTCTTCGGCCCGATCCTGCTGAGCCTGGCGCTGTCGCGGTTCTGCCGCATCCTGGGCACGATGCTGCACAACGGCATCCCGATCCTCAAGGCCCTGCACATCGCCAAGGATTCGACCGGTAACCGGGTGCTGGCCCAGGCCATCGCCAAGGGGGCCGAGAACGTCACCGCCGGGGCCAAGCTGGCCGACCCGCTCCGCAAGTCCGGCTACTTCCCGCTCGATGTCGTCGAGATGATCACCATCGCCGAGGAGGCCAACAGCCTGGAGACCGTCCTGGTTCAGATCGCCGACAGTCTGGAGAAACGGACCGGCCGTAACCTCGACCTCATGGTCAAGCTGCTGGAGCCGATCATGCTGCTCGTCATGGCCGCCGTCACGCTCACCATCGTGGCCGGCCTGCTGTTGCCCGTCTTCAAGATGGGCTCGGCCGTGGGCTGAGTTCCCCGCGGCCGCTCAAACCGCTGTTCTCTCATAACTGGTTAACGCCCCGGCGGAATATACTTACGAAGGAACCCGCCAGTCCGGTACCCGACCGAGGTCCAGCGATGCTCCTGACAACCGCTCGAACCGCCGCCCGGCGTGCCCCCCGCCGCCCGGGCTTCACCCTGCTCGAAGTCCTCGTCGTCGTGGCCATCCTCGTCATCCTGGCCGGCATCGCCGTCGTCGCCGTGCCCCGCTACATCGAGGACGGCAAGCGGACGGCCGCCATGGCCGGCTGCAAGAACCTGGCCATGGCCATCGAGGCCTACATGAACAACCCGGCCAACCCCGGCAACGCCCTGCCGACGCAACTGAGCGACCTGATCCAACCGCCCTTCGGCGGGCCGTCCTACCTGCGCAACGGCGAGGCCGACACCATCGACCCCTGGGGCAAGCCCTACCAGATCCAGGAAGCGCAGCGCTCCGACGGCACCATCTACCCGCTGGTGACGACGACCGCCCAGGACGGCACGCCGATCAGTCAGTTCGGCATCGGCCCGGCCGCCCAGCCCCGGTTCTGAGCCGCGGCCCCACCGCCCGCCATCCCGCGAGCATCCAGCGAGGGCCGGCCGTGATCAGACTCCCCCGACGCGAGGGTTACACCCTCTTCGAGTTGCTGATCGTCATGGCCCTGCTGATCATCCTCGGGGCCGTCGCGATCCCTAATGCGACCTCGCTCTTCGGGGGCAATCGCCCGAAGGCCGCAGCCGACCAGGTCCGTGGCGAACTCGCCGCGGCCCGGTCCTGGGCGATCGAAGAGGGCCGGCCCTACCGCGTGGCGATCTCCGGCGACGGGGCGCGGCTCCGGCGTGGGCCGGATGACGACGACTTCGGTTCCGGCTCCGGTGCCGACTCGGCCAGTTCCACCGCCCGGGTCGTCGAGTATGCCTTCGATAAGGTAAGAGCCACGGTCCTGCTCGGGGCCGATGACGCCCGGCCGCCGGCCGACGCGGCCGGGTGGGTCACCCTGGCCGTCTTCCTCCCGGACGGCACCTGCCGCGACGACGGCGACGGGAACTCCTTCGCTTCCGTCGAGCTGCGTGAGGTCGGCACGGCCGAGAACGCCGCCGCCCTGCGTCTGAGCGTCCAGAAGGTCACCGGTCAGGTCCGTGTCGCCACCGGGAGCCAGCCGTGAAGTCGCACCCTCCGCACCACCGCTCGGCCCGTCGCCCCGGGCTGTCGCTCCTCGAAGTCCTGCTAGCCCTGGCGATCTTCATCATCGCCCTGGCCGCCATCGGCACGCTGATCGGCGGGGCCAACGACCGGGGTGCCGAGGCCCGCCTGTTCAACACCGCCGCCCGCCTGGCCCAGAGCAAGCTCGCCGAATTCGAGGCCGGGGTCAGCTCGTTCAACGAAACCTCCGGCAGCTTCCCCGCGCCGGACGACGCCTGGCAATGGACCGCCCAGGCCGACCTACAGACCTCCAACCTCTACCTGGTGACGGTGACCGTCAGCCGCGACCTCGGTGGCCGCAGGTTCGAGTTCTCGCTCGGCCAGATGATGCTCGACCCTTCGCTCAAAGGCTCCGCCACGAAAGCCAGCCGGCCGGCGGCCGACACCTCGGGGGAAGTGCCGTGAAAAGTGGGGGAAGTGCCGTGAAAAGTGCCGAGAGAACTGCCGGGCCTCGGACCCCACGGCGAGCGGCGTTCACGCTCCTGGAACTTCTCCTGGCGATGCTGATCAGCAGCCTGCTCCTGGCCGGGCTGTACTTCGCCCTGGACATGTCGCTGCTGCGAACCCAGGCCGGCCGGGACGCCACCGCCACCGACGACGTCTCCCGGGCCGTTTTCAATCGCCTGGCCCTCGACCTGGCCAATGTCCTGGGGCCGAACACCCCCAACTCGGGCGGATACCCGGAAACGGCCGCTAGCACCTCGCTCGGCAGCACCGCCTCGGGCGGTTCCTCCTCCACCGGCTCCGGCGAAGCCGGGGACATGCCCCCCGCCGGGGAGGGCGTCGAGGGGACCGGCCCGACCCTGCCCCTACAGGCCGGCATCCTGGGCGGCCCGAGTCAGATGAGCCTCTTCGTCAGTCGCGTCCCCGCCGTACTCGCCCGCCGTGGCGCGCTCGCCGGCCTGAGCGACCTCCCGGACCAGCAGACGAGCGACCTGTGGCGGATCGATTACTGGCTCGGCACCAACGGCGGCCTGTGCCGCAAGGTCCGCCCCTGGGTTACCGGCGAAGGCACCGGCACCTCCCCCGATGTCGATCGCAGCACCGAGCCGCTCGACGTCATCCTCCCGGACGTCTCCGCCGTCTCCTTCGAGTACTACGACGGCGGCGGCTCGACCTTCGACTCCTGGGAAGGGGGCACCGGCGAAACCCCCGCCCCGCCGGCGGCCGTCCGCGTCACCCTCTCGATCCGGACGCCGAACCCCCGGGGGGGCGAACCGATCGAACGAACGATCTCCCAAGTGTTCGTCCTGCGCACCGCCCCGGGAAGCTATACCCCGGAGTTGATCGACCCGGTCGTCTCGACCGGTACGACCACCCCCGACCAGGAATCGAACACCGGCACCGGTCGTGGCAGCAGTTCCTCCAGCGGTGGCAGTGGCGGCAGTGGCGGCAGTGGTAGTGGCGGTACCGGCGGTACCGGCGGCGGCGGCGGCTCGGGTGGCAAAGGCGGCGGTCCGGGAGGTGGTGGCGGCACCGGCGGTGGCACGGGTGGGAAGGGTGGTGGTCCCGGCGGTGGTGGCGGCACCGGCGGTGGCGGTGGTAAGGGAGGCGGCCGATGATCCTGCGAACTGCCAGCCGGTTCGACCCCCGTCGCGGGCCGCGACGCGGCTACGTCCTGATCGCCGTACTCCTCGTCGTCGTGGTCCTGTCCCTGGTCGCCTACCGGTTCAACGACTCGATGAGCGGCGAGTACCGCGCGGCCGCCCGCTCGGCCGACCTGGTGCGGGTGAAGGCCGCGGCCGTCTCCGGCATCCACTACGTCGCCGCCCTCATCTCCGACCCGTTGACCGTCAACGGCGAGCTCGGCGGTAACATCTTCGACAACCCCGCCTTCACCGACGTCGTCGTCTGGGCGGACCCGGCCAACCCCCGGCGGCAGGCCAAGTTCTCCGTCGTCTCGGTGGCCCTGACCGGGCCAGGCTCCTACGAGAGGCGGGCCGGTGTCATCGACGAGGGCGGCAAGCTGAACATCAACGCCCTGATCGCCCAGGACAAGACCGGCGTGGCCCTGTACAACGCCCTGCTGAAGATCCCGAACATGACCGAGGAGGTCGCGGCCAACATCGTCGACTGGGTCGATGCCGACGAGACGCCCGGCTCGGCGGCCAACGGCGCGGCCGTCGGGGCCGAGAACGAACACTACAGCTCCCTCGCCAATCCCTACCGCTGCAAGAACGGACCCCTCAACACGCTCGACGAGTTGTTACTGGTCAAGGGCGTCACGCCGCAACTGCTCTACGGTTCCGACCAGAACCAGAACGGCGTGGCCGACCCCGGCGAGGGCGGCACCCTCGACCGGGGCTGGTCCGACTACCTGACGGTCTACGGCCGCGAGATCAGCCTCGATTCCACCGGGCAACTGAAGATCTGGATCAACGGGGAGGACCCGGCCGCCATCTACGCGGCCATGAAGAGCGCCGGCCTGCCGGAGGAGGTCTCGGCCTACATCATGGCGGTCAAGCTGTTCGGCAGTGTCCGCATCGACCCCAACGGCAACCCGATCTCCCCGGTCCCCGGCGGCGGCAAAGGGGGGGGCGGTAAAGGCGGCGGCAAGGGGCCGCCCGCGGGCAAAGGGGGCGGCGGCGGACAGCAGGTCCGGGTCGGTTCGCTCGACGAACTCATCGAAGCCGTCGAGACCCGCTTGGCCAACTACACGAGCAGCGGCCGGGCCATCAACTCCCTCGTCGACCTGATCAACACCCGCGTCAACTTGCCCCGCTCGGCCACGGGCGGCAGCGGCAAGGGCGGCGGCACCATCACCGTCTATAACAGCCCGCTCAACGACCCCTCCCAGTTGGCCGAGTACCTGCCGGTCATGCTCGACAAGCTGGCCACCAAAGAAGCCGTCGAGCTGATCCCGCGACTGAACGTCAACACCGCCCCCCGCGAGGTCCTCGAGGGCGTCTTCGCCGCCGCCGGTCTGACCCCGGAAGACGTCGATGCGGTGGTCGCGGCCCGCGAGGGGCTGCCGACCGGCGACCTGGCCAGCACCACGGCGGCGTGGCTGGTCACGGCGGCCGGGCTGTCCCCCGCCAAGTTCCGGGCCGTCGAGAGGTACGTCACCGGCTCGTCGATGGTCTACCGCGTGCAGGTGATCGGCTATCTGGAAGGCGGCGGACCGGTCGCCCGGGTCGAGGCCGTCATCGACACGAACCTGGGTGCGCCCCGCATCCTGTACTACCGTGACCTCAGTGACCTGGACTCGCCCCGTGGCTTCGAGCCGGTGCAAACCCCCTGAGTCCCGGGGAGTCCCGGGGAGTCCCGGCGAGTCCCGGTGTGACGACGTGAACGCGAACGCGTCGGGGGGCCGCCCTAGGCCCGGCGTAGCGACTTTAACGCCCGGCGGGCCGGGCCGGTAATCCCCGGCCGGCGTCCGCCGGCTTGCCAACCGCCGGCCCAGGCTCGAAACTCGTCGTGCCCTGTCCGTAACCCGGAGCAGTATTTGTCGTGTCCAAGTTCATCGCCATCGACCTGGATACCCGTGGCGTGTACATCGTCGGGGGTACGGCCCGATCCGCCGGGGTGAAGGTGGAGCACGCCCTGACCTGGGCCGGGACCGAGGCCGAGGGAAGCCCCCCGGTCTTCAGCCCGGAGACGGCCGCGTCCTTTGGCGAGCAGTTGCGTGACCGCCTGCGTGCCGCCGGGATCCCCCCGGCCCCGGTGCTGGTCAGTGTGCCGCGCGACCGCGTGGTCCTCAAAGAAGTCCGCTACCCGGTCGTGCCGCCGACCGAGGAACCGGCCCTGGTGCGCTTCCAGGCGATGAAGGAGCTTTCCGACTCGCCGGACGACATCCTGCTCGATTATGTGCCCCTGCAGAGCGGTTCGACGGCGGCCGAGCGGCTGAGCCTGGTCGTGGTATTGCGGAAGGACCTGTACGCGGCGATCCGCACGCTGTGTGAGTCGGCCGGGCTGAAGCTGCTGGCCGTCACCCCCCGGCCATACGCCATCGCCGCCGGGCTGGCGCTGGCGTTCGCCAGCGGTGCGGCCCCGGCCCCGGAAGCGACCGGCGAGGCGGTCGCGGTCCTGTCGGTCGGTCCGACCGGCGGGGAGTTCACGATCGTCCGTAACGGGGAGGTCGTCTTCACCAAGTCGGTGCTGGCCCCGGTCCTGGCCAGCGAGGGGATGCTGCTGGCCGAGGTACGGCGGAACCTGGCGATGTACGCCGGGGCCAACCCGGGCCACCCCGCCCAGGCCCTGTACGTCGCCGAGGCCGATGACGCCTGGGCCGGCCGACTCCGCACCGCCCTGAGCCTGCCGGTTCATGCCTACGACCCGCTGTTCGGCTCCTCGGCGGTGGTGCCCGAGGCGGCCCGCGGTCGGTTCGCCGGGGCCGCCGGCCTGCTCGCCGCCGCCGCCGGGGAACTGCCGATCAACTTCGCCTCGCCCCGCCAGCCCCGACGCGAAGCCGACCCCAGACGCCGGCAACTCGCCTTTGCCGCCCTGGCCGGCCTGCTGCTCTTCGGAGCCTGTGCTGCCTTCGGTTGGTGGAAGCTCGACGCGGCCGACCGACGCATCGCCCAACTGACCGAGGAACGGGACGCCCGGAAGATGCAACTGGAGGCCCTGGAACCGGACGCCAAGCGGCTCGCCGCCGCCGACGCCTGGAAGGCCCGCAAGGTCAACTGGCTCGACGAACTCTTCGACCTGGCCGACCGCTTCACGGCCGCCAGCGGCGAGATGTACGCCTCGTCGATCTCGGCCAAGGCCATACCCCCCAACCCCAAGACCGGCAAGCAGGACCACCAGGCCACCCTGGACGTGCGGGTCTGGGCCAAGACCCCGGACCCCGTCAACAGCCTGCTGGCGGCGATCGACCGGGACGCGGTCGACCCGGCCCCCAAGGACCCGCGCAACCCCTCCCGATTCTATGTCGGGGTCGATAAGTTGATCGGGGGAACGACCCAGGGCGAGGCCGGGATGAAGGAGTTCACGGTGTTCGCCAAGGTGAACGGCCGACCGGCCGAGAAGTATACCCGCGCCCCGTCGTTCTCGCCCCCCTCGCGTAAGGGCTACCCGCCGGCCGTGGCCCCGCCCCGAGCCAAGGAGCCTGAGGCCGATCGGAGTGAAGCGGAGCCGGACGACCCCGAGGACCGAAAGGCCCCTCCGCCGCGCGAGAAGTGACCGCCAGAAGTGACGAGGAAGTGAGGTGGCGGCTGACCGACCGACGACCGACCGTCCGCAACGCCCGCACGACCGGGCGAAAGTCCCGCGGCCCTAGCGCCCCGGGCGCAGGACGTGCCGGCTCTGGTCTTGAGCTGCCGGAGCCAGGTCCCGACGTCCCGGTCGGTGCCGGGATGACCCGGAAGTACGACAGCGGCCCGAAGAACATCCCGGCCTGACCGTAGCCGGCCCCAACGGCCTCACCCGGACATGCCGCCCACCCCGATATACCGACAGAGGGTTTCGCAGCGATGAACTTCGGCGAACGCATCACGACCTTCGCGTTGATCGGTCTGATCGTGGTCGGCGTCGGCGGGTTGCTCGGGTACACCCTGGTCTACCAACCGCTCGAGCAGAAGTGGGCCGCGGCCGACCGCCTCGAGGAAGAGATCACCGACATCCAGCGCAAAGTCCAGGCCCTGGTCGCGCTCAAGCCCCGCCTGCAGGAGATGAAGCGGCAGAGCCTGCCGGCCGACATCAACGTCGCCAAGGCCCAGTACCGGCTCCTGCTCGAGCGGCTCCTGCAGCAGGCCCGCATCAGCGAGTTCAAGATCCCCGAGGTGAGGATCCTCGACAGCCGCCCGCCGGTCACTCCCGAACTCGTCTTGCCGAACCCTACCCCCGCCAACCCCAACGGCACGATCAAGAAGCCGGCCTATACCCGGCTCGAGTACCGCATCACGGCCCGGAGGACCAACATCTGGCAGATCGCCGACTTCCTCCAGGGCTTCTATCGGGTCGACCTGGCACACCAGATCACCGCCTTCCGCATCAGCCGGGACAACAAGCCGACCGAGTCGCGCTCCGGCCTGGACTTCGACGTGACGATCGAAGCGATCATCTTGCAACTGAACAAGGCCGACGAACGCGCGACGCTGTTCCCCGTGCCGACGGCGGTCGGGGCGGTGAGCGGCAACCTCGGCATCGAGGCCGTGGCCCGTAAGCCGGAGGTCAATCGGCTCCTGCTGCCGGCCCCGGCCACGCCGCCGCTGGCCAAGGACCGCGACTACAGCTACCTGGCGCTGCGTGACATGTTCTACGGCCCGCTCCCCCCGCCGCGGCCCCCCGAACCGTTCGTCATGTCCCGGCTCTCCGACGTGACCCTCTCCCGCGACGAGAAGCCCGCCACCGTTCGCGTCTGGCTCTCGGGGGAAGGGGCGGTCGGGGCCAAGGTCGTGGCCACCGCCTCCGGCTCGCTTCTGCCCGAAGGGGAACTGCCGGTCGATCCGAAGACCTACGTCATCACCATCCCCGGCGTCCCGGAGGACACCCCCGAGAGCGCCACCGCCACGGTCACGGTCGTGGCCACCTCGGCCGACGGCAGCAAGACCCAGAAAGGCTCCTTCCGCGTCACGGTGGCCCGCAAGAAGGAGGAGCCGCCCCCGCCCGCCCCCAAGGTCGACGTCTCCGCCGCCATCCGCTTGATCGGCATCACGTCCGACTCGAACGGGACAATGACGGCGATCATCAAGGACGCCGCCGCCCCCTACCGCTACGAACTGGTGGCCGGTAGCAAGAAGGTCGAGGTGGTGAAGTGGTGGCAGGCCACCAACAAGATCTGGAAGAAGGACCTGGACTACGACCAGCCGGCCGGCGTGCTGCTCATCTCGGACGACTACTCGGCCACGCGCCGCACCTTCAAGGTCATCGCCATCGAGGACGATGCCGTCATACTCTCCGAGACCCCGAAGGTCGAGGCAGCGACGAGCGACTCGAAGGCCCCGGCAGCCCCCGGCGGCGGGTTCCGCACCCCCGGCGGCGGGTTCCGCACCCCCGGCGGCCCGTCCTCCCCCGTGGCCGTCAGGCAAGGCCCGGCCACCCCTCTGGCCGCCCTCACCGGCAACCCGATCACCGCCATTCCGACCCCGACCCTCTACCGCTGGCCGATCGGCAAGTCGCTCCTGGAACTCAAGCCACTCGACGCCGCGGAGGCCCGGACCGTGCTGCGACAGGTGGCCGCCCACGGACCTCTGGCGGGAACCTCCTTCACCAGCAACGGCCGGAACTGAGGGCGAGGGCCGGCCCGGGTCCGCCGAGTCGGCTGTGTTGCCGGCCGTGTCGTGAGCCGCGCGTCTCCCGCCGTGAGCCGCCAGCCCCGAGTCACAGGACCCCGAGCCGGGATTGCGAGTCGTGAGCCGCGCGTCTCCCGCCGTGAGCCGCCGGGTCGGGTCGTGCGGGACGGCCCGGCGGCCGGCCCCGGTCACCGGTTCAGTGCCAGCCGGGGTGTGTCCGGTGCCAGCCGGAGTTTACCCGGACGACCCGGCCCGCGCGTTTTCTCTCATCTCGATCTCACACACACGAAACCCGCTTGCTGCGGTAAACTGGGAGGAGATTAAAATCCTCGGGGCGGTCCAGTTTTCCGTTGCCCACCCCGGCAACAGGCGGTATTGACTGCCCCACTTATGTGACCACCTTTGGCGGAAGGGCGGTCGGCTCGTGGGGGAACGGGTCGTCCGCACGGGGGGTCGAAGCCGGACCGCGTGTCCCTCGCCCGTCCCGATCTTCCCGGCAAAGGCTCGCAGTTTGGGGGATGTCCATGCGATCGCGTCTCGGCACCCGACCGGGTGCACCTCCCGTATCAGGGCCACACGAGCGACTCACTGAAGTCTTCTTGGCGGTAGTAGGACTGGCCGCGGTGGCCGGGTGGGCCGCGGCGCAGACGCCGGCCGCCCCGCCCATGCCGACCCCGATCCAGCCCGGAGCGGTCGTCCCGGTGACCGGCCCGGGTTCCGGTCCGGGTTCCGGCGGGGCGGCGACCGGCGGCACGACCCCGCCGGCCGAGAAGACGGTCACCGTCAACTTCAAGCTCGCCGACTGGGGCGACGTGCTCGAGTGGTTCTCCAAGGAGAGCGGGCTGACCCCGATCTACTCGGTGCGGCCCACAGGCAGCGTGACCCTGCAGCCGCCCAAGGACCGCACCTTCACCATGGGTGAGGTCATCGACCTGCTCAACGAGGCGATGATCACGCAGAAGTTCATCCTCGTCCGCCGGCAGGTGAGCTTCACCATCCTGCCGTCCGACGAGAAGCTCGACCTGAGCCTCATCCCGCGGATCGACCTGTCCGAGTTGCCCCGTCGTGGCAAGACCGAATTGGTGCAGGTGCTGATCCCGCTCAAGACGCTCAACGTCGAGGACACGGCCCCCGAGGTCCAGAAGATGCTGACCCCCTTCGGGGCGGTATCGATGCTGGCCAAGATGAACACCCTGGTGATCGTCGACACCGCGGGGAACATCAACCGCATCTACCTGACCCTGCAGAAGGTCGAGGAAGGCAACGAGGGGGACATCCTCACGCACGTCTTCCAGTACCGGCGGGCCGCCGAGGAGGCCGAGCGGCTGCGGACCTTGCTGAGCGACAAGGACGCGACGGTGACCGTCAGCGGGGCCACCACCCCCAGCCCCGTGCCGCTCACCTATGAGCAGCAGCGGGAACTGGAGCGGCAGCGCTACTGGGAGATGCAGCAGCAGCGGAACAACCCGCAGCGCTCGGCCGGCCGGGTCAAGACCGTCGCCATCACCGTCGATGTGAAGAGCAACTCGATCACCATCACCGCTCCCCCCGAGAAGATCGCCCTGGCCAAGCGGATCATCGAGGAGAACGACCGCGAGCCGTACAAGGGGGCTCCCAAGATCAAGATCACCGAGCCGGAACTCCGCAAGTACCCGGTCCCGGCCGGCTCGGCCGACGCCGTCGCCAAGACGATCCAGGCCCAGTACCCCTCGTTGCGGATCATCGCCCTGCCGGCCAGCAGCGAGATCATGGTCCTGGGCACGCTCGAGGAACACCTGGAGGTGAACAAGCTGCTCGACGGCACCAAGCAGTCGAGCGGCGGCCCGGAGACGGCCCTCATCCCGTTGTACGTCTCCGAGCCGTCCGAGATGGCCGCCAAGCTCGCCAAGCTCTTCCCGAGTACGGCCGGCGGCGGGGCCACCATCGAGCCGTCCCTCTCCAGCAGCGGACAACCCGGCGTGATCGTCAAGGGGACCGCCGCCCAGATCCTCGAGATCCGCAGGGCCATCGAGGAGATCGAGGGCGTCAAGCCGGGGGGCAGCGGCGGGGCGAGCCGGCCGGCCGGCCTGGCCCCCAACTCCCGCGTCCTGTACTTCCCCGACGGCAGCACCTCGATCCTCGCCGAGAAGATCAAGTCGGCCCTCGAGGGCATGGGCGTGCCGACCACCGTCAGCGACCCGAACGCCCCGCCCAAGCCGTCCATCCTCAACCCGCAGCCGAGTAGCCCCTCCGGCCTGCCCTTGCCCAAGAACCTCCGGCCGGGCGTCGCTCCCCCGCCTCCCGCCTCGGCCCCCCCGCCGATGCAGTCCTCCTCGGAGCCGCGGTCCCCGGCCCCGGTCCCGACCCCGGCCGGACGCGACCCGCGCTTCGTGGCCGCCCAGATCGCCGACCCGGAGAAGAAGGACAAGCGGGCCGTCCAGATCGAGGTGGTCGGCAACCGGCTGATCGTCACCAGTGACGACCCGAAGGTCCTCGACACCGTCACGGCACTGGTGCAGTACTACCGGCCGGGCGGGACCCCGCAGGAGAACCTCTTCAAGGTCATCCGGCTGAAGAACATCGCGGCCGAGGACGCCGCCAACGAACTGACCGAGATCTTCAACGGCCCGCAGCAGCGGCAAGGCGGTCAGGGCGGGGGGCGCGGTGGCGGCGGTGGCGGCGGTGCCGGCGGCCTGCTCGGCGGCCTGTTCGGCGGCGGCGGCGGCCTGCTCGGTAGCCTGTTCGGCGGCGGCGGCGGTGCCCCGTCCACCCCTTCCGGCGTCAACCCCAGCCGCATCCGCGTCGTCGCCGAGAAGAGCAGTAACTCGGTCATCGTCGTCAAGGCCTCCCCCGCCGACCTGCTGACCATCGAGTACCTCCTCTCGAAGTACATCGACGGCGGCCCGAGCGAGGACGCCCTGACGATGAAGACCTGGCTGGTGAAGGTCAACAACGCCGACGCCTCGGAGATGGCGGCCATCGTCCGCGAGGTCTACAAGTCGGCCATGGCCAGCGGCTCGGCCGCCCCGACCACCTTGCCCTTCCCGTTCCCCTTCGCCCCGCAGCCCCAGCAGCCGGCCAGTTCCAAGCCGGCGGCCCTCACCGTCAGCACCGACGACCGCAGCAACACGCTCATCCTCTACTGCTCCGAGCAACTCGCCCGGGAGGTCGCCTACCTCGTCGAGACGCTCGACAACCAGACGACCGCCACCACCGAAGTGGTCAAGCTCGTGCAGCTCAAGGGGGTCGATCCCAACCTGGTGCAACAGGCCGTTCTCGCCATCCAGGGCATCAACCCGCAGCAGCAGGGCGGTCGCGGCGGCTTCGGCGGCTTCGGCGGCTTCGGCGGCGGCGGTACGGGCGGCGGCTTCGGTGGCTTCGGCGGCGGCCTGCCGGGGCTGGGAGGCCTGGGCGGCTTCGGCGGCGGTCTGCCGGGGCTGGGAGGCCTGGGCGGCTTCGGCGGCTTCGGCGGCGGCGGTGCCCGCATGGGCGGCGGCGGCTTCGGCGGCGGGGGGGGCCGCGGCGGAGGGGGCCGAACCGGCGGCGGGGGCCGCGGCGGACGTCAGGCCCTCAACGACACCCGGGAGGGCCCCCGAAATTTTGACCACCGGGGCACGGATGCCCCTTCGGCCCTGGCCGCTGATACCGGTCCCGACAGTCCCCTCTACGACCCGATGCTCGACAGCAACGGGTATGACCGAAGCAACGACGCCCTGCCCGGCCCCCGACTGGCCCACCGCTCCACGACACGGCTCGTCCAGGCCGCCGGCCAGCAGCCCGGCCCCGACCAGCCGCTGGCGACCAACCAGCCCGGTGCCGTCGGGGCGCAAGCCCCCCGCAACCCGGTCACCGCCTTCACCCTGCCGGGCCTGGACACGGTCGTCATCCGGGCCTCCGACCCCAACGACCTCCAGCTCATCCTCGACCTGATCGAGGTCCTGCGGCAGTACTCCAAGGGGGCCCAGCCGCGGCTCGAAGTCATCCCGCTCGAGTACCAGGACTGCAACTACGTCGCCGACTTCCTGACCACGCTGTTCTCCCGCGTGCTGACGGCCGGGCCGGGGGGCAACTACCTGCTGCAGCCGGGACTCGCCGCCCCCGCGGGCGGCTTGGGCGGCCTGGGCGGTGGCTTGGGCGGACTGGGCGGACAGCCCCAGAACCGCGGCGTGTATTTCCTGGCCCTGCCCCGCTACAACTCGATCCTGGTGGCCGCACCCGAGGCCCGCTTCGCCGACATCCTCCGCGAGATCCGCCGCATCGACACCCCGAACGCGGAATCGACCCGGCCCCGGGTCTTCCGGCTGCAGAAGGCGTCGGCCCAGATCGTCGCCGCCCAACTCCAGCAGTGGTACAACTCCCGCTGGCCCGGCGAGCCGCTGACCAAAAACCAGTTCCGCGTCACCTTCGACGCCCTGTCGAACATCGTGCTAGTCTCCGCCAGCAAGGCCGACCTGGAAGACGTGGAACTGCTCATCAAGGAGTGGGACACCAGCGAGTCCAAGGCCGTCAACGAGGTGCGGATCTTCCGGCTGAAGAACGCCATCGCGGCCGACCTGGCCCAGATCCTCAGCAACGCACTCAGCGTGCAGGTGGTAAGCCCGCTGGCCCAGGCGCAATTCTCGAACCCGCAGGCGGGGGTGGCCGGGGGGCAGGCCCAACTCGGTGTCCTGGGGGCCGGCGGCCTGGGCGGTCAGCTCGGCGGCCTGGGCGGTCAGCTCGGGGGCGGTCAGCTCGGCGGCCTGGGCGGTCAGCTCGGCGGCCTGGGCGGGCAGCTCGGGGGTGGTCAGCTCGGCGGCCTGGGCGGGCAGCTCGGCGCGGCCGGACAGACCGGGGTCATTAACGCCCAGGTGCAGACCTTCGTACCGACCGTCGGCACGGGGGTCAGCGGCGGCCTGGTGACCAAGAGTAACACCCTCCGCTTCTTCTCCTCGAAGGACGGGCAGTTCGTCGAGTCCGGCTACCTGGCCGACGTACACCTGGTTCCGAACGTGCGGCTGAACGCCATCATCGTGACGGCCCCCGAGAAGACGATGAAGCTGATCGAGAAGCTGATCGAGAGCCTGGACACGGTGGCGGCCGCGGCCTCGTATGTGAACGTCTTCACGCTCACGAAGGCCGACGCGACCCTGACGGCCAACCTGCTGCGGCAACTCTTCTCGGGTCAGACGGGAGCGGCCGGCGGCCTCGGGGCCGGGCAGGCCGGTGGACTGGGCGGGGCCGGCGGCCTCGGGGCCGGGCAGGCGGGCGGACTGGGGACCCGGCCGCTGCTGACCCTCTTCGGCGACGTGTCCCCGGGAGCGGCCCTGATCGGCCTGCAGATCACGGTCGATGACCGTACCAACTCGCTGATCGTGGCCGGCAGCCAGAACGACCTGGAGACGATCCGGGCCTTGATCTACCGGCTCGAGTCGTCGGACACGCAGGCCCGTTACAACGAGGTGTACAAGCTGCGCAACGCCGCCGCCGCCGACGTGGCCAACAGCCTGACGCAGTTCATCACCCAGTCGCTCAACGTCTACAGCGGGGCGAACTTCTTCACCGCCTACCAGCAACTGCAGCGGCAGGTGGTGATCGTGGCCGAGCCGGTGTCCAACACCGTGCTGGTGAGTGCCACCCCACAGTACTTCAACGAGATCAAGCGGCTGATCGAGAAGCTCGACTACCAGCCGCCGCAGGTCGTCATCCAGGTGATGATCGCCGAGGTCCAGTTGAACAACGCCGAGGAGTTCGGGGTCGAGGCCGGCCTGCAGAGTCCGGTCCTGTTCGCCCGCGGGTCGCTGGCCACGCCGACGACCGTCAACGGGGTGACGAACGCGGCGATACCCGGCTTCAACTTCAACACGACCGCGCCGCTGGGCAACAGCAACCTGGCCAACGCCGCGACGGTCGGCTTCCAGGGCCTGTCGAACCTGGGGGTGGGCCGCAGTTCCACGACCGGGCAGGGCTTCGGCGGGTTCGTCTTCTCGGCCGCCAGCGACTCGTTCAACCTGCTGATCCGGGCCTTGCAGGCGCAGAACCGCGTCGAGATCCTCAGCCGCCCGCAGGTGCAGGTGGCCGACAACCAGACCGGCTTCGTGCAGGTCGGTGCCAACTACCCGTTCCTCGGGCAGAGCATCCTGACGGGGGTCGGCACGGCCCAGCAGTCGATCCAGTACGAGCAGATCGGTGTGACGATGCGGGTCACGCCGCGGGTCAACCCGGACGGCAAGGTGCTGATGCGGGTGGAGCCTCAGGTCGCCAGCGTCAGCCCCACGCCGGTCAGTCTGGGCAACGGGATCCTGGCCCCGGCCTTCAACGTGCAGACGGTGCAGACGACGGTACTGGCCTCCGACGGCGAGACGATCGTGCTGGGCGGCCTGATCAGCAAGCAGGACCAGCGGGTCGAGAACGGCATCCCGTACCTGAAGGACATCCCGTACATCGGGGCCTTGTTCCGCTTCCGCTCGCACACGATCCAGCGGCGAGAGGTGCTGATCATCATGACGCCGCACATCGTCCGTACCGAGGCCGATCAGGCCCGCGTGCTGGCCGAGGAGGCGGCGCGGATGCACTGGTGTACGCCGGACATCGGCCGGCTCCACGGCCACGGCATGGAGGTGATCGGCCCGGCGATGCAGGGTGCCCGACCGGTGCCGACCCCGCAAGGAGTCCCAGGGCACATTTACAACCCGACGCCGTACTACATCGGCGGGATCGGCGTGCCGGAAGGAGCGAACAGGATGCCGCCGGCCTACCCGGGTCAGCCGCAGCCGTACAACCCGGTGCCGGGTCCGGGTCAGCCGCAGCCGTACAACCCGGTGCCGAGTCTGGGTCAGCCGCAGCCGTACAACCCGACCCCGCCGCCGGCCGCGTCCGGGGCGACTCCGCCGGGCGGCTCGGTGCCTCCGCCGGCGACCCCGACCTCTGCCGCGCCCGAGGTGCCTCCGCCGTCCCTGGCCTCCGGCACCGCGGCCCAAGCGGGACCGACCGCTTCCCCAGGCTCGACCCTGACGGGTGCTCCGGTTGCGAACCCGGCCGGCGGGCCGGTCCCCGGCGGTGTGCTACCGCCGCCGACGACACCGGCTAACCCGGCTGCGGCCGCGGCAGCCCCGGCGGCCCCGGTAGCCTGGGCAGCGGCCCCGGGCGGCGCGACCGTCCCGCCGGGCGGCCAAGCGGTTCCGCAGCCGGCTTTCCAGATGGTGATGCCCGACGGTCGCGTCGTGACCCCCAGCGGTACGACCCCGCCGGTGACGCCGGTCTCTCCGACGGCCCACCGCGGGTTCGTCATGCAGTACCCGCCGCCGCCGGTCCCGCCGCCGGTCTTGCCACCGTCTCAGCCGCCGGCGGGCGGTCAGCCGGTCGGGGAAGGAGTCCCACCGGGCGAGCTTCGACCGTCCGCTCACCCAGATAAGACCCGGGCCAAGGAGGGCAAGAAATGGGGCGTGTTCCCGTGATCGTGTCGTCGCTGGCACTCCTGGCCTTCGGGCCGGGCTGCGCCGGCTCGAAGCCGTGGAAGTCGTCTGAGTCGGAGGTCCCGCCGGTGCCGGCGGGGGTACCGACGGCCCCGCTGTCGGCCCTGGCCCGTCACGAGCCGTCCCCCGTCACCCCCGCCTCGGCCATCGCCAAGGTCGCCAACAAGTTGACCAGGTCGCCGGCGACCGAGATGACGGTGCTGTGGCGGAACCGGGTCGATTACCTTCCCGACCCCGCCCGCAACGGCGAGATGGGGCCGGGACTGGTCGGGCAACTGTTCCTGTTCGGTCCGAACCTGCAGTTCGTCGAGGCCAACGGCCGGCTGATCGTCGCCCTGTATGACGAAAGCCCTCGCCCACCGGGCCAGCAGCCGAACAAACCCGAGTGCTGGGAATTCACCAAGGAGACGTTGCAGAAGTTGAAGACGCCGGACGAACGCTTCGGCATGAGCTACGCCCTGTTCCTGCCGTGGCCGACCTATCGGCCGGATGTGACGCGGGTGCGGATCGCCGTCCGCTACGACCAGGAGAACGGGCACTCCCTTTATGCCCCGGAGACGTGGATCACACTCGACAATAGCGTGCCGGGCAGCGGGGCGGCCGCCGCATTCTGGTCGCGGTCGAGCGTCGTGCCGGGCGGCGGGATCGGGCCGACCCCCTCGTCGGCGTCGCCGTTGCCGTTCACGCCCTCGCCGGCGTCGGCACCCCCGCCCTCACCCCTGCCCTCGCCTTCGCCTTCGCCTTCGCCCACGGGCAGTTCGGCTGGCATGGCTCCGGGCGGTCCGCAGGAACACGGTACGCGACCGACGGGGGGGCTGGGACAGTCCGGGGCTGGAACTTCGCCCGCGGCACCGGGCGTCGGTCCGTTCGCCCCGCTGGCACCTCCGCCGATGGTGAACGGGCTGCCGTATGGGGCACTCACGCCGGCCCCGCCGGGCTACGGTACGCCGCTGCCGGGCTACGGTATGCCGCTGCCGGGCGTCGCCGTAGCGGGCGGGGCTAATGGATCGGGGGCACCCGCCCCTCCCGCCTCGCCGCAGACCGGCGTGTCCGGTCCCGGGGGATTGCAACCGATCGTGCTAGTCGCGCCGGGGTCGTCCTCGCGGTGATGCGGTAGTGCGTGTCGGCCGGAAGCCGTCCGCCGGGGGGATGGCGTGATCCGCCGGTCCCCAGCGTGGTACGCGCCGGCCCGGAATCTTTCGTCGCCTCTCCAAAGTGCCCGAGACTGGCAACTCCCGCGCCGGGTGTGCTAATGTTTTCCCGACGGCACCCGCGTGCGGGTTAGCAAAGACGGGGCGGGAGTTATGAATTTTTCTTCGCTGCTGGACACCATGATCCCCTGGGTGACGAACAACCTGCCGTATGTGGTCGGGGGCGTCGTGGCCGTGAGCGTCGCGACGATCGCCCTGCTGGCGAACCGGCGGCGGGGTCTGGACCCGACGAAGCTCCCGGCCCAGACGGGGGAATCGGTCGCGCGGATCGTAGAACGGGAGAAGGCGGCACGGTGGGCCCCGCCGGAACAGTCGTTCGCCGACCGCCGTGGGTCCGTCCGCCGCGACGGTCAGCCCGTGCGGGTGGTCGTCGCGTCCACGACTTTTCGCCACGGCACGGAGGAGGGCTACGTGCTTGATCGCTCGACCGGGGGGTTGCGGATCGCCCTGCCCGTGGCGATCGCCCCGGGAAGCGCGCTGCAGGTCCGGGCCGCCAACGCCCCCGACACCGTCGGCTTCGTCACGGTGATCGTGCGGAATTGCCGCAAGAACTCGGACTTCTTCGAGGTGGGTTGCGAGTTCGAAAGGACCCCGCCCTGGAACGTGCTGCTGCTGTTCGGCTAGGACCGCCGCCTTCGCGGCGTCGTGAGTCGCTGTCCTATGGCCCTTCCCGGCCGAGAGAGAGTCTTCAGGCCTGCGGACCGCGGCGGTGGCAAAAGGCCGCCGCGGCGTCAGTCGTTGTCTTGCGGCCGCAGGGCGCGTGAGCCGATCCGTGCCAGGAAGCGGGCCTTCTGGGCCGCGGTCAACTCCCGCGTGTATTTCTGCCGCACGGCCTCGACCCAGCGGATTTTCCGCTTGCCGTAGTCGGTGGCCACCCGGACCAGGACCGGCCCGTCGTGGCTCAAGGCCCCCCGCAGCTTGGCTTCAAGCTCGGCATGGCTGAGTATCTCGGTGTAGGCGACCCCCAAGGCCCGGGCCAACGACCGGTAATCGATGCGGGCGAGGATCGTGGCCGTGGTCCGCAGGTAAGCCGGCTTCTGGAGCATCTGCATGTAGTGGTAGGCCTGGTCGTCGAGCACGAGGAACTTGACGGGCAGGGCCTCGCGGGCGGCGGTGCTGATCTCCAGGGCCGACATGAGGGCGCAGCCGTCGCCGGTGAGGGTGGCGACGGTGCGGCCGGGGTGGACCTTCTGTGCCCCGATGGCGGCGGGGATGCTCCAGCCCATGGCCTGGTTATCGACCGGGTTGAAGTAGGTACGGGGCTGGAAGACGGGGAAGTGCTCGGCGGCCAGGTGTTCGGTCACGGTCACGTCGGTGAAGAGCAGGGCGTCCTCGGGCAGGAGGCGGCGGAGGGTGCCGACCAGGGCCAGCGGGTCGACCCCGCAGGCGGCCGGGGGCACGTCGCACCGCTCGCGGGCGGCCTCGGCCTTGAGTCGCTCGATGCGGGCCAGGAGGGGCTTGTCGGCGGCCCGACGGAGTCGATCGGCACAGGCCAGCAGCCGGCCCAGGAACACGCCCGCGTCGGCATGCACGCCGACATCGGTGCGAAGGACGCGGCCCAGGTTGCACGGGTTGGCGTCGACGTGAATGACGTGCCTCGGCTGGGGGTTCGAGTAGTACCCGGTCGACACCTCGCTGAACTTCACGCCGATCGCCAGCAGCGTGGTGACGCCGGTCCTCAGGGGGTGCAGGCGGTCGCCGGCGAAGACCGCCTCGGCCACGGCGGAGGCGTGCGGTCCGAACCCCCAGCCGACCGCGAGCGGGTGTGTGTCGGGGATCGCGCCCTTGCCCGAGACGCTGGTGGCGACCGGGGCCTGGAGCAGCTCGGCGACGGCGGTCAGCTCCGGCGTGTGGTCCAGACAGCCGGCCCCGGCGTAGATGCCGATGCGGGCCTTGGGGTCGGCCAGGTAGGGGAGTGCCCGCTGGAAGGCGGCCTCGTCGAACGGCGGGGGCGGTGCGGGCGGTGGCGGACAACGGAAGTCGTGGACCTCGATGAAGAGGTTGTATGGGACGACGACGGCGACCGGTCCGGGTTCGCCGCTGCGGGCCGTCAGGAACGCCTGCCGCACCGCCGACGGGACCTGGGCGACGGTCTGCACGGGGTAGACGGCCTTACAGAGCGGTCGCAACAACTCGGTGTGGTTCAGGGCGTGGACCTGGAACGGCCGGGCCTTCTCGCCGTTGGCCACCTCGCCGACGATCGCCACGACCGGGGAGGAGTCGAGCAGGGCCTCGCCCAGGCCGGTGAGGGAGTTAGTCACGCCCGGACCCGGGACGATGCAGAGAACGCCGGGCTGCCCGGTGCTGCGGGCGTAGCCGTCGGCCATGGCGGCGGCACTGAACTCGTGTGTGACCAGCAGGTATGGTAGCCCGCGGTCCTTGAAGGTGTCCCACAACTCGTTCTCCTGGGCACCCGGTATGCCGTAGACGCAGGCGGTCCCTTCGCTGAGCAACGCCTCGGTCAGCGCCTCGGCACCGGTCAGGCGACCGAACACCCAGCCGCGGTGGCGGGCCTGGCGGAACCGTTCGAGCGGCCCGGTCGCGGCGTGGACGGCCAAGGCCCCACTCACGACGGCAGTACCCTGCAGCAGACCCCGACGGGAAAACGACCAGTCCATGGCACTCTCGCCCTCGGGAATGAGGGAGGAACGCGAGGCTCACCGGGTGAGCAGCGGAAGGCTCTGCGGTCGAGCAACGGAAGGAGTATCGGCTCGGGAACTGGCGTGAGTTCGAGGTCTTTGCGGGAATGGGTAGGAACAGCCGCGGGGGGCGATTACCGCGAGCGGCGGGGTGGGGCCGGGCCGCAACGGACAGTTGGTCGGATTTGCCCGCCGCGGGCGCGGCGGCTAAGATGCAGTTGCCTCTGCGGTGTTCGTGACGGGTCGTGTGCTTTTGGCGAACCGACAGATACTCGCTCGGGGAGCCTTCACTTTAATTCAGTCGGCGCTCGCAAGCCCGTCCTCGCCGAGTCCCGGCGAGATTGTAGCGGGATCCGAAACCCGGCTGAGAGGCACCCAGTTAAACAGCGGGTTCCCGAAGAATGACCCACACGGCACAGGTGGAGGTTTTTTCTTTTTCCCGGCAAGGACATTTTCCCCACATCATCCCTTCACGCGGCCGGGAAGTCCGCCGAACTCTTGGAACCGCCGGGACTTATTTCGTCTCCAGTGGGGAAATCCGGGCTGCCCTTTTTCGTGCAACTTCCCTCTTGACAGGGGCCGATTCGTGCCGCTGATTTCGTGCCAACTTCTTGCCGGAACTGGAGTTTGGAAAGGCCCGCATTGACAACGCACTGCCACTCGATTCCCGGTTGACTTCACCGTTCGAGACGCTAATCTCCTCGGCAGTTGATACGACCTCATCGCGCGTGGTCTAACGAGGAGTCAGGATGAAAGCGTTGCCCCCGAACCACAAGGGCATCATCATTCCTTCTCTGGCCCCGGTCTTCCCGGCCGGGGATGACGACCAGACGGTCCGGTGAACCCGGACGCGACCGGCGGACTCCCCCTCTCGTGCTCGTGTGCCGGTCGATACCCGACCCCTGGAACAATCCACGGTGTGAACACCTGAATCGACAGGTGCTGCGGCCTCAGCCGAGGCCGGAGCGATCCTGGCGAAGCACGCGACCGGTCAGGTCCGAGGCGATACCCGTTTCCCGCCGCAGGGAGCGCGCCGGGTGAAGAGTTAGGAAGACAGAGGCGGATCTCGCTTCCTCCGCCTCAGCGCGGGTTTCCTCCGACCGCCGGGCGTGACGACCTGGGGCAGGGACGCCCACATCAGGTCTGAAGCAGGCCGGTTCGCCTAGGACGGGTGGGCCGGCCTTGTCCTTTTCTCGCTGGCCCGGCACTGAGTCGCTTACGCCGCTCGGTCGCCGGGGTTTTTACGGTCCACCGGACGCCTTCAGGGATCGCCCCGACATGAGCCGTCGCCCCGTTCCTGGGTTCGTTCCGCTGTGCGGTCTGGGGGTCGTTCTGGTCGCGGCCCTCGGGCCGGTCCTGGCCCGGCCGGAGCCTCCCGAGGCGACGGCCGCCGACCCCCCTGGACGTCCGCGGGTTCGCGTCCAACCGGTGCTCGGGCCGGTCCTCGAAGGGACGCTCCGCTTGCCGGCCGTCGTCGTCAAGACCGAAAGCGGCAGTGCCACGGTCCGGGTCGCCCACATCCGCCGGGTCACGTTCCAGAAGGACCCCGACGGCACCTCTCACGACGTGGTACAGCTCGCCGACAAGTCTTTGGTCCGGGGCCAGGTTTTACTGGACGAGTTGGTGCTCGACCGCGACGGCGGGGGGGAGGTGATCGTCCGGCGGGCCGAACTCCGCGAGATCCGCTTCGTCCGGGACGAGCATCTGGGCCTGGGGGTGGTGCTGTTCGGCCTGCTCACCCTGACGGCGATGGAGGTCGTCCTCGGGGTGGATAACGTCATCTTCATCGCCATCGTGGCCGGCAAGTTGCCGGAGACGCAGCGGCCGCGGGCCCGTCGTATCGGTCTGGTGGCCGCCCTGGGCACACGCCTGCTGCTGCTCTTTACGCTGTCGTTCCTGCTCGGCCTGACCACGCCCGTGTTCACCCTGCCGAACCTCGGCATTCTGCGGGACCTGGAGGCCCGCGAGGTGTCCTGGCGGGACATCATCCTTCTGGCCGGCGGGTTCTTCCTGATCGGCAAGAGCACCTATGAGATGCACGAGAAGCTCGAGGAGGCCCGCAAGAACCGGCAGGGGGAAGCAAGCCCGGCGGTGCCGGCCGCCGTCAGCTTCGCCCGGACGGTCGTGACGATCGTCATCATCGACATCGTCTTTTCCCTGGACTCGGTCATCACCGCGGTGGGCATGGTCGAGTCGCTGTGGGTCATGGTGGTGGCGATGGTCCTGTCGATGCTGGTGATGCTGTGCTTCGCCGGGGCCATCGCCGACTTCGTGGACCGTCACCCGACCGTGAAGGTGTTGGCCCTGAGCTTCCTGATCCTGATCGGCGTGATGCTGGTGGCCGAGGGGTTGGGGCAGCACATCGACAAGGGTTACATCTACACCGCGATGGCGTTTTCGGTGCTGGTCGAGTTGGTGAACTTGCGGTTGCGCAAGCCGGCGGGTGGCGGCTGAGCCGCGGCCGAGCGGCCCGCCGGGTGGGGCAGTTGCCGGGCTTAGCCGGGGTGGGCTGAGCGGCGGGCGAGCCGGCGAGCCGAGTGGGGGAGGCGGCCCGCCGGCTGCGGGAATCGCTGAGCGACTAGCTGTTGTAGCCGATCAGGTCCCAGCCCTTGCGGTAGGTACGGCGGATGAACGGGGCGGCTTCCGGGATGCTGGCGGTGCCCTTCTCGCCGTCCCAGTCGAACGCCTTACCGGTGCGGATGGCGACGTTACCGAGCAGGAAGGCGGCCGTCAGCAGGCCGGCGTAATCGAAGTTGGACAGGGCCAGGTCGGGTTTGCCGGCCTTGATGGCCTCGACCCATTCGCGTTTCTGGCCGGCGTCGCCGCCGTTGTTGGGGGGCAGGGTTTCGGGCTTGCTGCCGCCGCCGGTCGTCTTGCCGGTCTCGAAGTAGACGGTGGCACCGTAGTCGTCCGGGGAGTAGGCGAGGCCCTTGGAGCCGACGACGATCGAGCCGCTGCTCACCAGGTCCTTCTTGGAGAGTTGGGTCGCCCGCTTGACGAGGTCTTCAGGGGGCACGAGCTTCTTGCCGTCCTTCTTGCCCTCATACCAGTGGAGGGTGAGCGGGACCATCTTGCCGCGGGCCGGGAAGCGCAGGATGACGTGGGCGAAGCTGGGGCAGGTGAGGGGGTTGACGTCGCCGGCCTCGGCCTCCACGCGGGTGGGGTGGGCGAGGTTGAGGCCCATGAAGGCCATGTTGGCGGTGTGGCAGGCCATGTCGCCGATGGCCCCGGTCCCGTAGTCCCAGAAGCCGCGCCAGGAGAACGGGTGGATGCCGGTGGCGTAGGGGACTTCGGGGGCCGGCCCGAGGAACTCGTCCCAGTGGATGCCGGGGGGCACGTCGGCCCTCTTGGGCGGGTTCTTGTCGGTGATCGTGGGGGCCTGGGGCCAGACCGGCCGGTTGGTCCAGACGTGGACTTCGGTCACGTCGCCCAGTTCGCCGGCCCGCAGCAACTCGACCGCCTTGCGCAGGCCGTTGGAGGCCGTCCCCTGGTTGCCCATCTGGGTGCAGACCTTGTTCTTCTTGGCCTCGTCGCGCAGGAGCAGGGCCTCGGCCACGTCGTGGGTCAGGGGCTTCTGGCAGTAGACGTGCTTGCCGGCTCGCATGGCCAGGACGCAGGGCAGGGCGTGGGTGTGGTCCGGGGTACTGACGACCACGGCGTCGATGTTCCTGAACAGCGGGGTGTCGTCGAACAACTTGCGGAAGTCGAAGAAGGTCTTGGCCTCGGGCCACTTCTTGGCCTTGGGGGCGAGCCGGCCTTCGTCGATGTCGCACAGGGCGACGACTTCCATGAGGTCGCCGGCCTGGTCGATGTCGCTGGAGCCTTTGCCGCCGACGCCGATACCGGCGACGCGGAGCTTCTCGTTGGCCCGGTAGACGCGTGCCTGGGAGACGGCCGGTGCCAGGTGCAGGTAGCCGAGCGATGCGGCCGATGCGGCGAGCATCTGCCGGCGGGTCAGCCGACGTGTCATGGGTGTTTCTCCGTGTCGAATCGAGAGAGAGTGTGTGCGCCCGGGGGGTTGGTCCCGAGCTTCCGAGAGTCGGTGGGCACGGGTGTGAGTGTAAACGGCCGTTCCGGTCGCGGCAACGAGGAAACCCACCTAGCCTAACGGGGTGGCGACTCGGGTCCGGCCGGGGGTCGGGTTTGCCTGCGGTGGGCGGGGCTGCATGACCGGGTCGCTTGCCGGGTTGGCGGGGCGGCGGGGTCAGGCGAGGTGCGACGGGCAACTGTGGCGCTCCGCCGCAACGTCCGTGGCGACCCGACGCACCGGTAGCCGAGCGATTCACTTGACCACTTTCTCGCCCACGAACTGCGTCTCCACCGACCCACCGAACGACTTTCGGTTCTCAGCCGTGTTCTGCTGAGTTCTGCCGCTTGGGCATTGGGAGTTTGACGGCTTACGGGTTGTCTCGTGGGGGGGCCTTTGCTAGCTTCTTCACCGGCTCTGAGTGCCGAGGGTGCATGTTTGTCGTCTTCACTCCGGGGCGAGCGATGGATCATGCTTCTGGGGTCCGAGCCTACCGCCCTCGGTTAGCGGGCTTCGATCTCCTCCGGTTGGTCGCGGCCGGCACCATCTTCTATCAGCACGCCTGTTCGCTGCTCGGTCGGGAGGACCTGGTCGAGGTCCTCGGCTTGCGGGTCGGTCGGGTGGGCACGGCCACGTTCTTTGCCCTGAGCGGCTATCTGGCGGCGACCAGTTCCCGGTCGCCCGAGTCGTGGCTCGGCCGGCGACTGATGAAACTGTTCCCGGCTTACTGGGTGGTCACCGCGCTGACCTTCGCGGCCACGGCCCTGACCGGTTACAAGCAGTTCGACACGATCCAGGTCGTCTGCCAACTCGCCGGCATCGGCCTCTATACCCACGGGGAGATGCTCGTCGGCGTCAGCACCTGGTTCGTCTCGGCACTGCTGGTGTTGTATCTGATCGCATACCTCGGCCTGCGAACCGAGGGGCTAGCCGTGGTCGTGGCGACGCTGCTGCTCGGTGTCGTGGCGGTGATCGACCCGGCCGGGCTTGAATCGTTCACCATCGTCTCGACCCACGGGGTCACCTTCCTGCTGGCGTACACGGTCGGGAAGTCCGGCCGGCCGGCCGGGAGTCGCTTCCTCTTCTGGGCGCTGGTGCTGGCGGCGGGGGGCATGTACTGGCCCCAGTTCCGTTACGGGGCCGTGGCACTCGGGGGGCTGGCGGTGGTGACGGCCTGTACCCGCGACTGCGGCTTCGGGCGGTGGTTCGCAACCTACTCCTACGAATGGTTCCTCGTCCACGGGCTGTGCCTGCACGTCGTCATCGCCCTCGGGGCCGACCGCCTGGCGCTGCTTTTGCCGTGTGCGGCGGTCGTCTCGCTGGCCAGTGCCGTCCTGCTCAAGGGGTTCGTCGAGACGCTCGTCGCGAGGGTGAATTCGCTTGCCGGGTGGCAAGGAAACGACGAAGATGGTAGCCGCTCGCTAGCCCTCGCCCGCTCGGCCGACAGGGCCGTCGCCTCCCACCCCCGGCTGCCCCATGTTACGAATTCTTGGTAGCCCGAAGACTCTGTGTAACGGGACAACACGCCGCGACTTTCTGACCGCCGGGGCGGCCCTGGGCCTGACACTTCCGGGCTTTCTGCGGGCCGCCGACGCCTCCCGGAACCGCGAACGGGCCGCGACTGCCGGGACGCACTCCGAGAAGCCCGTCGGAAAGCACTTCGGTCGGGCGAGGTCGTGTATTCTGCTCTTCCTGTACGGCTCGCCGAGTCAGCTCGAACTGGCCGACATGAAGCCCGACGCCCCCGTCGAGGTCCGGGGCGAGTTGCGTGCCATCCGCTCCAGTCTGCCGGGTTGCGACGTGTGCGAACTGCTGCCGCATACCAGCCGGGTGATGCACCACGTCACGGTCGTGCGGTCGGTCACGCACAAGTACCCGATCCACGGCGTGGCCTACGCCACCACGTCGGTGCCGGAGATCGATGTGGCCATGGAACTCAGCCCCAACGACGCCCGGCACTGGCCGTTCATCGGCTCGGTCGTGTCGCACCTGGAGCAGCGGGCCGATCCGGCGGCGGCCCGCAAGCCGGTGCCGGACAACATCGCCCTGCCGTTCCCCTTCAGCAGCCAGCGGACGGGCGAGGTGCAGCGGGCCGGTCCTTACCCGGCCTTTCTGGGCCGGCAGTTCGCCCCGCTGTTCACCCACTTCCACGGACGGGCCACGGCCCGGATCACCAAGACGCTCAACGACCGCACGGTAGAATTCGCCGAACCGTATGCCGGCATCGACCCGGACGCCTACTTCAGCCTCGGCGGCGACGAGGCCGCGGAGATCACCCTCGACCGTCTCCAGAGCCGCAAGTCGCTCCTGGAGCAGATGGAGGACGCCCGCCGGTCGCGGGACCGCACCCGCGGCCGCG
>Ga0308411_10000305_pt1 | contig 31997 bp, 32 predicted proteins | sample HotsprottomLayer_2_FD_203530 | JGI IMG/M metagenome (GOLD analysis project Ga0308411, IMG submission 203530) | Hot spring phototrophic mat microbial communities from Octopus Spring, Yellowstone National Park, Wyoming, United States -... | ecosystem: Environmental > Aquatic > Thermal springs >... | reverse complement strand
CGGATCGCGGGGGCGAGAGCCGAGAGCGCGTCGGCGATGTCGAACGGATGCCAAGCGGAGAGCTCGCAGCGCACGCCATCGGCGCCGCGGTCCGCGAGAAGGGCGGCGATCCGGGTGGCCTCGGCAAGGTCGGTCACAGCTGCGTCTCCTCTGGCGTCTGGGCGGCGGCCGGACGGGAGACGCAGGAGGTCTCAGCCTCGCCTCGCCTCCCGCCGGCGCGCGGATCGGGCGTCGTATGCGGGCCGTCGGCTCTCGCCGGCGGCCGGGCGACTACTGCCGTCGTCCATCCGTCGCTCCTCGGTCGGGTTGGGGGATGCCCCGGCGGGCCGGAGCGCGCGGCACCTGGGAGATGCCGGTGCGGCTGTCAACCGTTGCGCCGTCGCATGGGCCGGTCATCGCGGCGGCGGATGCGCGGCATCGCCGCTCGCGGTTTGAACCCGCCTGTTCCCTTCCCACCTCCTGGTTGGCGGAGCAGGCCAAGTCCCGCCACGGAGACAGATCATGACCTCACCCCCGACGGCGCTCGGACGGCTGCACCACATCACCGCCATCGCCGCCGACCCTGGCGCCAACCTCGCCTTCTACCGCGACGTGCTTGGCCTGCGGCTCGTCAAGCGCACGGTGAACTTCGACGATCCCGGCACCTACCACCTCTACTATGGAGACGAGGTGGGCAGCCCCGGAACGATCCTGACCTTCTTTCCCTATGTCTGGGTCGCAAGGAGGCGGCACGGCACGGGCCAGGCGGAGGAGATCGCCTTCGCCATCCCCCCGGGCTCGCTCGGCTTCTGGATCGAGCGTCTGGCCGCGAAAGGTTTGGCCTGCGAGCCGCCCGCAAGGCGCTTCGGCGAGACCGTCCTCGCGTTGCGCGACCCCGACGGGCTCCTGCTCGAACTCGTGACCGACGAGGCGGCGGCGTCGCGTGCCGGTTTCGCGGTCGGCGACGTCCCGGCCGAGCACGCGATCCGAGGCTTCTTCGGCATCACGCTCTGGCTCGACGACATCGCCGCCACCGCGTCGGTGCTAACGGGGGTCCTCGGCTACGCGGCGGGGCCGGTCGAGGGCCCGCGCCACCGCTTCGTCCACCCTGCCGACGGCCCCGGGCGGATCATCGACCTGCGGGCGGCACAGGGCGTCTCCCGCGGCGCGCAGGGGGCGGGAACCGTCCATCACGTCGCCTTCCGCGCCGCCGACGACGCCGCTCAGGCCGGCGCGATCGCGGCGCTCGTGCCGCTCGGTCTTCGCCTGACGCCGCAGCAGGACCGGATATACGTCCGCTTCACCTATTTCCGCGAGCGAGGAGGCGTTCTGTTCGAGATCGCGACGGACGATCCCGGCTTCGCGATCGACGAACCGGTCGATCGTCTCGGGCAGGCGCTGATGCTTCCGGAACGTTACGAGCCGTATCGCGCCAGGATCGAGGCGGTTCTGCCACGCCTCGAGCCGGAATCGTGATGCACCGCTCGCGCGCGCCGGGCGGCCATGAGATCCGCCGGCGACGGCGATCGCCGATCTCCGAGATCGGCTCTTCGGGTTGACGATACCCGGGCCGAGGCCACACCTATCGAACGTGATTGCGGGAGATCAGGCATGCGCAGGACGCGCAACGACATCGCCGAGAACGCCCGCGCGGGAGTGATCTCGATCCCGTCTGCGCGGCTCGCCGACGTGATCGATCGTGAGCCCGCGTTCAGGGGGAATGTCCGGAACGTTCCGGGCATTCCCTTGGTCACGCTGCACGCGATGTTCGACGCGCTTCAGCCGAGGCCTGCGGAGCACATCGACGATCTCGCCGAGCGGATCACCGCTCTCGGCGGAACAGCCATGGGCAGCGCCCAGGCCGTCAGCACCGCGACCTCGCTCGCCCCCTTCCCGACCGATCTGGTCGACGGGCTGCGGCTCGTCGAGGCGCTGGCCGACCGGACCGCCGCGCTCACCAGATCGGTGCGCCAGGGGGCGACGAGACCGCCGAGATCGGCAATGCCGGCTCGGCCGAGCTGCTGACGGGCCACCCCCGCGAGCTCGACAAGATCCTCTGGTTGCTCGAGGTGCATCTTGAGCGGCGCTGAGCCGCGCCATGTATCACACGATCCCTGAACTCGGTTTCACGCCCGGTGCCGGCACGCCAGGAAATGGCGGGTGCGTGTTCGCCATCTACTACGATGATTGAGGCCGGGCCGGTGCGGACCGCGCCTTCGAGCGCGCCGCCGACACCTTCCTCCGCCAGGCAGCGCGCTGGTTCCCGGGCGCAGTGCAGCTGCGCCTCGCCGCGAGGTCGGTCGCCGGCCTCCTGCGCGCCTGGGACAGCGTGGCGGCAGAGGTGAACGGCGCGGCCGGCACCATCTTGTGCGGCGGCCTGTTCACGCACGCGACCAAAGGCGGGCCCTATCCCGGAGGCCTCCAGGGAGGGCTCGAGTTCTCGAGGCGCGACGAGGAGATCCGGCTCTGCACGACCGACATCACGGTCGAGACTGCGCGGATCGGGCGGATGACGCAGCTCCCCTAGGCACCCTCAGCGTTCCTTGTCCTCGGCGGTTGCAAGACCGCCATCGCCTCCGCTCCCGGGCACTCTCCCGTCGCGCAGACCTTCGCCCTACGCCAGGGCGTGCGCACGATCGGCAAGCAGGGCGTCGCCTATTTCTCGACGCGCTGGAACGACTACCGCCGGAGCACGCCGGCGGACAACGAGATCTCCCTCTGGGCCTATGCGCGCGGCCGCAACGTCTTCCCTCTCTTCGCCTCCGACCAGCGCTTGCCCGGGATCGTGTTCCGCTGAGCGGACGCCGCGTCGGGGACGGGAACCGGCTGCGAGACACCCGGTCATCGCAACCGATCCCAACCTCCCCGCGCGCGGGCTATGGCGCCAGAGGGGACGGAGGCACCCTGCCCTGTCATCTGCCGCTCCGCGACAACGCGCAGGGCGATCGGCCGTAGCTTCCGAGTTCGTGCCAGCCGCCACAAGAGCTTGTAGGCGTGACGGCCAATGGCCTACTTTGCCTGCCTGGAAGAGGAACACAGCATGAACGACCTGTTCGGCGGCACGGCAGGCAAGGCGGAAGCCGGTTACACCGCCAAGGACATCGAGGTTCTCGAGGGGCTCGAACCGGTCCGGCGCCGGCCGGGAATGTATATCGGCGGCACGGACGAGAACGCCCTGCACCATCTCGTCGCCGAGATCCTCGACAACGCGATGGACGAGGCGGTTGCCGGCCATGCGACCTTCATCGAGCTCACGCTCGGCAAGGACGACTGGGTGACGGTGCGCGACAACGGGCGGGGCATCCCCGTCGACCCGCACCCGAAATTCAAGGACAAGTCGGCGCTCGAGGTGATCCTCACCACACTTCACTCGGGCGGAAAGTTCGGCGGCAAGGCCTACGACACCTCCGGCGGGCTGCATGGCGTCGGCGCCTCGGTGGTGAACGCGCTGTCTGAGACGCTCGAGGTCGAGGTCGCGCGTGACCGCACGCTCTACGCGATGAGCTTCGCGCGCGGCAAGCCGACCTCAAAGCTTCTCACCAAGGGCACGGTGAACAACCGTCGCGGCACGGAGGTTCGGTTCCGGCCCGACCGCACGATCTTCAAGGACTGCCATTTCCGCCCCAACCGCCTGTTCCGGATGGCCCGGTCGAAGGCCTATCTGTTTCGCGGCGTCGAGATACGCTGGCGCTGCGACCCGTCCCTGATCGCGAAGGATGATCCCACCCCGGTAGAGGCGACGCTTCACTTCCCCGGCGGCCTCGCCGACTTCCTCGCCGCCGCGACCGAGGGAAAGGAGCAACTCACGCCGAGACATTTTGAGGGCGAAGCGGCGCTCGAGGGCGGCGGCAGGGTGGAATGGGCGGTCACCTGGCTGATCTCGAGCGAGGGGTTCCTGAACGCCTATTGCAACACCGTTCCCACGCCCTTGGGCGGCACGCACGAGCAGGGATTCCGCTCGGCCCTTCTCAAGGGCCTGCGCGCCTATGCGGAGCTCGTCGGCAACAAGCGCGGGGCGCAGGTGACGGGAGAGGACCTGATGGGCGGGGCGGCGGCCATGCTTTCCGTGTTCATCCGCGAGCCGCAGTTCCAGGGCCAGACGAAGGACAAGCTCACCACGCCTGAGGCGGCGCGCTGGGTCGAGAACGCAATCCGTGACCGCTTCGACCATTGGCTCACCGGCGACCCTGAGACGGCGGCGAACCTGCTCGCCTTCGCGATCTCCCGCGCCGAGGAGCGGCTCGCCCGCCGCGAGCAGGCGACCACCGCGCGCAAGACCGCAACGCGCAAGCTTAGGCTTCCCGGCAAGCTCGCCGACTGCTCGCGCGAGGAACGTGATGGCAGCGAACTCTTCATCGTCGAAGGCGACAGCGCCGGCGGCTCGGCCAAGCAGGCGCGCGACCGCGAGACGCAGGCCGTGCTGCCGCTTCGGGGCAAGATCTTGAATGTCGCCTCGGCCACAGCCGAAAAAATGCGCGCGAACCAGGAATTGAAGGACCTGATCGAGGCGCTCGGCTGCGGCACGGGAAACGCCTTCTCGCTCGAGCGGCTCCGCTACGGCCGGATCATCATCATGACCGATGCCGATGTCGACGGCGCCCACATTGCGGCGCTGCTGATGACCTTCTTCTGGCGCGAGCTTCCCGAGCTTGTGCGGAAGGGGCACCTGTTCCTCGCCCGCCCGCCGCTCTTCCGGCTGAGCGGCGCTGGCCTCACCGTCTACGCCCAGGACGAGGCGGCGCTCGAGCGCGAGCGCAAGCGGTTCAAGCCAGGAACGAAGGTCGAGGTGAGCCGGTTCAAGGGGCTTGGCGAGATGCCGCCCGCCACACTGCGTGAGACGACGATGGACCCGAAACGTCGGACGCTGTTGCGCGTGACGATGCCGCCCGAACAGTTCGCCCGGACGCAGGACATCGTCGAGGCCTTGATGGGCCGCAGACCCGAGCTCCGCTTCGCGTTCATCCAGGAGAACGCCGCGACGCTCGACGCCGAGGCGGTGGACGTCTGACGCCGCTGCGCCGGCTCGTCCCGGCGGTGGGGAGGAGCGGCGGCGGATGCGCGGGATGCGAGGCCGCGGCCCCGCGCGGGGGTGTGCGCGCGGCCGGTGTTGCGGCTGCTGCCTCCCTTCTCGTGCTGTTCCGGCTTTGGGGCCCGCTTGCCTCACCGAGGCGTCGGCGGCGCTTCGGCTGTTTTGCGTGCAGCACGACCGGACGTGCCGGTCACTCGATCTCGAGATCGAGGAGCGCCCAGATCGCTGCCTTCTGCCAATGCATCCCGGCCCGCAGCGAGGCGTACACGCCCCCCGGAAGCGCTCCGGCGACGACGAATTTCAGCGCGAGAAGCCCCGGGCACTCGTAGCGGATGACGGTGCCCGGACAGACGCCCTCGAGCGCCCGCTGCGCCACCTCGGCGGTGATCGCCCGGGCCAGACGCGCATAGGCCGCCTCGTCCCGCGCCACGAGGGTCAAGTCGAGCACCGACCCCTTATCGCCCGATCGCCCGACGGCGAGCGCGCCAACCCTCACGGCACGGTCTCCCAGACGAGGGAAGGGGTGACGCGCGCGCGGTCGATCAGCCCATCCACCACGTCAAGGCGCGGGCGACGCTCGCTCCTGAGCCCTGCCCCTCCCGCGGGGCCGGAGAGGGTGAGAGCATAGACCTCGTCCTCGATCGCCTGCGCCGCCTCCGCATCGGGGCATCGGGCAGAGACGTGGACGCGGCATTCGGCAAGCCCCGCATTGCCGGCGTTGCGCCCGGCGAGAATCGAATCGATCCCGACCAGATCGATCCTGACATCCTCTTCCGGGAGGTCGGCGAGCCGATGCCGAAGCACATCGGCGGCAAGCCGCGCGCGCGCCTCTGCACCCGTGCCGGCGAAGCCGATCTCGACATCGGCGATCATGCCCGGCCGCTCGACGAAGCCGGACACCTTTAGCGCCTCCGGCCGGCCCTGGGCAGCCGCGCCCGAGACGCGCACGCGGTTTCGGCCCGTCTCCTCGATCCGGATGCCGGTGAAGTCGAGGATCAGATCGGGCGTGATGTAGCGTGCCGGATCATGCACCTCGTAGAGGAGCTGCAACGTCGCGGTGAGGCGATCGAGTCGACCGGGCGCTCCCTCGAGCAGGAAGAGCTCCGCACTCCCGTCCGGCCTCACGGTCGCAAGCGGATAGCCGAGCGATGCGAGCGCCGCCGCCGAGAGGCTCTCCCCGTCCGGCCCCTCGAAGTTCCCGCCGCTGACCTGGCCGCCGCATTCGAGAAGATGGCCGACGGTCAGCGCCCCCGCGAGTGCGGTCTCTCTTCCATCCAGGATCGGAACGATCTCGGCGGCGAACAGGGCGCTGTCCGCCGTCCGGCCCGTGACGATGACGTCGGCGCCGGCCTCGATCGCGGGCGCGAGCGCATCCGCCCCGAGATAGGCGTGCGCGCCGAGGAGCGTCCCCTCGATCTTCTCGGTCCAGGCGATCTCCGCGGCAAGCGGCAGCACATCATCGCCGACCACGGCGGCGACACGCAGCCCCGAAAGCCCCAGCTCCCGCGCCAGCGCCACGATCGCCCGCGCCGCGGCGGCGGGGTTCGCAGCACCCAGATTGCTGATGATCCGGCTGCCTGACCGTCGCGCGGGGCCGAGCAGCGGGGTGAGCCGGCGCCGAAGGCGGGGGTCCGCCCCGGCGTCCGAGTCGGCGCGGCGCGCGCGAAGCGCCGCGACGAGCGTCCGCTCCGCGAGGCATTCGAGCACCACCGCGTCGCAGAGCCCTGACGTCGCGAGCGCCACGGCCGGATCGATCCGATCCCCGGCGAAGCCTGCGCCGGCGCCGACCGTCCGCATGGCAGCGTATCGCTGCCGTTCCGCCGATCCGCCGCTCGCCGTCATCTCCTGGTGCTGTTCGTTCCCGCTGTCACGTGCGGATCCTCGCGCGGTACCCAAGTCTCCTCAAGCACGAACATCCACGCGGGCGCCTCCCGGCCACCGATGCGGGAGCGTCAGGTCAGGTCACGCGTGGAGGAGGGGTGGGCGGCACAGCTGCGAAACCCCTCGGTCAGCCAGGAGAGCGCGAGGCGATGGAACCACGCCGGGTTCCATCGCCTCGGAGGTGCACCGGCCTACCGTGGCATCAGCGCTGCCGACCGCGGCGTCGTCGGAGAGAGGCTCACCTCGTTGAGCGCCGGATAGTCGCGCAGCATCGGCGCGCCAAGCAGAGGCCTGTAGGCGCCCTGGTGGCAGGTCATGCAGTTCGTCTTGAGCGCGTCCCCGTGCGGCCCAAGGCGCGCGAGACGTGCGGCGTCACCCGCCTCCGGTGGCCCGGCCGGGTTGGCACGCCACAGGGGCGTCAGCGGCGTGATGAAGTCGTTGTTGATCTCACGCACCATTCGGATTCCGTACCAGGCGCTGACGCGCGAGGGGGGTGCGTCGTACCACGAACCGAAGTTCCGGCTGTTGTGGCAAAAAGTGCAGTTCTGCCCCGTCGCCTGGGAGAAATGCATCATCAGCGCGTAAGTCCACTCGGCCTGCTTGATCGAGGAGCGGTTGTTCGGCCCGTGCGGCGTTGTGCCGTTCACACGGATCGGGAGCGCGTCCTGGAAGAAAGCGGTGAAGGGCTCGTAGGGAAGCGACGACAGCCCCGCAGCAGACGAAACGACGTTCTGCCCGCCCGAGCCCGCGAGCATGCCTGAGGTCCTGCCCGGTTCGGTGTACCAGACATAGGCCGGAACGGGCTGGCCCCTGTGGCACGTGTAGCAGGTGACGCCCGTGTCCTTCACATGCGTCTGCCAGTTGGCGTTGATCGCCTTGGTCATCTGCAGCATCCGCCGGGTCACGGTCTTCGTATAGACCTCGTCGGACGCCATGTTCTCGACGTTGTGGCAGTAGTTGCACCCCTGGTCGGGCGAGACCCAGGCGGTGATGGCGATCATCAGGCGGTTGAACTCAGCCGCGTCGAGATCTCCGAGCACCTGCACATTCTCATAGACCTCGCTTGCCTTCTGCCCCGCAGGCTCGACCTTCTCCGTCGGCTCGGGCGGGATGTTCCGCGCCGCGATCGCCTGCAGCGCCCGCGGCGTGTGCACGAGCTCCATGCCCGTGCCCCGGAAGCCACGCTGCACGGTCTCGACCGGCGGCCGCTCGAAGGTGAGGAGGACGATCGCCGCGCCGGCCGCCGCGGCGAGGCCGAGGGCCGATTGTGCGAGGATGTTCATCGCAGCGCTCCTGGCAGGGTCGCAGGATCGACCGAGGGTGGGAACCACGCCGGATACTCCGGCGCGAAGCCATGCTGGACGGCCCAGAGATACCAGTTGTCCACCACCGTTCCGGTGAGCAGGATGCCGATGCCTCCCGTCAGCGGGCAGAGCACCGCGAACCACCAGGCCCAGCGATGGATCGACTCGTAGGTGGCGTTGAACCCCATGGTCCAGCGCCAGAAGATCGCCGCGCGCTCGGCCGCTGTTCCGCGATCTAGAGTCTGCTCGATCTCGCGCTCGCCGCCGAAACGGCTGACGGCAAGGATCGTCGCGCCGTGCATCGCGAAGAGGAGAACGGAGCCGTAGAGGAAGACGATCGAGAGAGCGTGGAACGGATTGTAGAAGAGGTTGCCGTAGCGGATCGAGAATGCCGCCGTCCAGTCGAGATGCGGGAAGATGCCGAACGGCACGCCCTCGCCCCAGCTTCCCATCAGGAGGGGACGGATGAAGCCAAGCACGAGGTACAGCCAGATCGCCGCGGCGAAGGCCCAGGCCACGTGCGTTCCCATCCCGAGCTGGCGCGCCCGGCGGTAGACGCGGCACCACCAGAGGATGATCGAGGTGGTGAGGAAGAAGCCGGCGATCAGCCACCAGCCGCCCTCCGCGAGCGGCGGGAAGGAGAGGCCGTAATGGGGCGGTGGCGGCTCGAGCGCGAGCCAGAAGAACTGCCGCACGAACTGCACCGGGTTCCAGTTGACCGAGGCCAACATGTTGAGCCCGATGATGACGATCGCGATCGCGCCCGTGGCGAGCGACAGAACGCCGAGCCAGCCGAGATAGATCGGCCCGAGCTGCGCATCGCCGAAGCGCCCGAGCAGGTGCACGAAGCGCGGCACCCCGGTGCGTTTCTCGTCGCTCGGCGGGAGCGGCACCCCCGGATAGGCAGGCCCGCGGACCTGCACTCGGGTGAAGATGTTGAGATACTCGGCCATGGCGCTCTCCCTAGCTCCAGATCGGCAGGTTGAGCCACCAGCCCCACCACTCCGGCCAGCCCCGCGTCCAGAACGGACCGCTGATCACGATGCAGACCGCGCTCCAGAACCCTGCCGACAGGGCGAGGAACAGGCCCAGCCGGTGAATGCCAAGCGTGCCGATCGAATAGCCGATCGTGTCCCGGAAGAACGTGTTCTCGTGCTCGGCCGTCTTCACCGGCTGCCCCTTCGGCGGGTTGATCGCCGACAGAACGAGCGCCCCGTGCAGCGACAACGCAAGCGTCGTGGTGAAGAAGAACGTCACCGCGATCATGTGCGCGGGGTTGTAGTGGAAGTGCAGGTACTGGTAGCCGACGTTCGAGACCCAGTCGAGATGGCTGAAGATGCCGTAGGGGAAGCCATGGCCCCAGGCACCCATCAGCACCGGGCGGATGACGACGAGGGTGAAGTAGGCGAAGATCGCCATTCCGAAAGCGAACGGAATGTGCAAGCCCATCCCGAGCTTGCGGGCGATCTCCGCCTGGCGCAGCGCCCAGGAGACGAAGGCGCCGAGGGCGCAGACGGTGATGAGCTGCCACAGCCCCCCCTCCTTCAGAGGGGCGAAGCCGAGCCCATAGGAGAGATCCGGCGGCGGGATGTTGATCTTCCAGATGTTCCACGTGCCGCCGATCGCCGCTCCATAAAGGATCAGCGCCGTGCCGAGCACGGTGAAGAAGATCGTCGTGACGCCGAAGAATCCGACATAGAAGGGCCCGATCCAGAAGTCGAACAGATCGCCCCCGACCAGGGTCCCTCCCCGGACTCTGTACTTCTTCTCGAAACTGAGCATCGACATGGTCGAAACTCCAGGGTGTCGAGGTCGAGGTTGGTCGGCCTCTTCGTTGCGGGTGCCAGCAGCCGAGTGACGCTGAGGGACGCTCCTCGCCCCTCGGCTGCCGGCCTTGGCTCGCTACCGCGACGGCGGCATCGGCGACGCCTGCTGCGTCACCGCCGCCGGGCGCGGCCCCTCGATCCAGTTGAACCTGTCGGTTCCGAGCAGGATGAAGTGGATCAGGAGCGCGAGAATCAAGAGGAAGGTGGCAAGTCCGACGAGGACACGCCTGGGATCGAAGATCAGCCAGATGCGCCACATGGTCTCCCCCTCCTACACCAGGTACGAGACGGCCGTGGTCGCGGTATCGAGCAGCTGCTGCGCGTAGCCGCGGGGCCCCGGGAACCAGGGGCGCCACATCCACACGAGGAAGTGCGCGATGATCGCGATCACAGTGTAGACGACGAAGGATTGCACGAAGATCGCGTGGAACTCCCTCGCCTCGTTCTCCGTCAGCCCAGACAGCGAAGTGTCTTGCCTGTCAGCCATGTCGTCTCCTTTTGGCTGGCGGTGTTACCGCGCACGTCCCGCGCGGCGGGGATCGCCGTGACCACCACGGACGAGAGGTGACCCGGGACTCCCGGGTGCAATCGGTCCGGCCGTTGCGAGCGTGTTCCGTCGCGCTCATGCAACCACGGCCTCAGGTGCCTCGCCGAGCACGGCGCGAACGTCGCTCGCCCGCACGCGCTCTTCGCCGGCCGCCCGCGCGTAGGCCTCGACGCGCTCGCGCAGACGCTTCGCCGCAGAGATCCGCACGAGGAACGGCTCCGCCTCGAGATGCCGCTGCAGGAGCGCGGCTGCCTCCTCGTCCCACTGCGCGGCGGCGTGCTCGCGCGCCCGCATCGGCGTCGGCTCGACGCGGTCGAGGTCGGTCCCGAGCGGCAGGATGTGGAACAGAGCGTCGAACAGCGCGTTGCAGAATTCCTGCACGATGTAGGTCGCGCCCGCGTAGCCCATGAACGGCGTGCCGGTGGCGCGACGGATGATCGCGCCGGGAAAGGAGGCGGGGATGTACATCGACCGGCCGCCGAGCTCGGCCGCATACATCCGCTCGTTGTAGGAGCCGAACAGAACGAGCGGCGGCGAGGCGCGCATCGCCGCCCGCACGGCCGCATTGTCCGGCTTCTCGCCCGGCCTTCGCGCGAAGGAGAAGGCGCAAGGGACGCCCATCTCCTCCTCGAGAAAGCGTCTGAGGCCACGCGCGTAGGTCTCGGTCGCGACCACGGCGAAGGAGGCGGAACCGAAGAAGTCCTGCGTCACGCTCCGCCAGAGGTCCCAGATCGGCTTGATCGTCGTGTGCTTCTCGCGTTCGATGAAGGGCTCCGGGTCGAGGCCCACGAGCTCGCCGAGCGTGCGCAGGAAGTTGGTGGTGGCGAACAGCCCGATCGGGGCGCGCAGCCACGGCCGCTCGAGCGTCTCGCACAGACGTGAGCCGAATTCTCGGTACATGCAGATGTTGACGTCGGCCTCGGCGAGCTTCGGGATGTCGTCGATGTGGCTGCCGAGCGGGAACACCATGTTGATCTCGCAGCCGATGCCCTCGACGAGCCGGCGGATCTCGGCGAGATCGGACGGCATGTTGAAGGTCCCGTAGATCGGCCCGATGATGTTGACGCGCGGCTTCTCTCCGGGCTTGCGCTCCTTGCGCGGTCGTATCCTCGTCCGCCGCGCGCCGAACTCCGTCCACAGCCAGTTGATCGCGCGATCGGCCGCCTGCCACTGGTCCTCGTCGATCGTGCGCGGAATGAAACGCTGCAGGTTCGACCCCTCGGGCGTCACGCCGCCGCCGATCATCTCGGCGATCGAGCCGGTGACGACGACGGCAGGAAGATCGGGGTCCTGCGTTCCTGCCGCGCGCTTGAGCGCGCCTTCGGTGCCGTTCTGCGACAGGCTCTCCTCGTCGAGCCCAGTGACCACGACCGGAAGCTCGTGGGGAGGCAGCGCATCAGTGTAGTGGAGCACTGCCGTCACCGGCAGGTTTTCGCAGCCGACCGGGCCGTCGATCACCACGCGCAATCCGCGCACCGCAGAAAAAGCGTAGACAGCACCCCAGTAGCCGCCTGCCCTGTCGTGGTCGAGAACGAGCATCGCTCAGCTCCCCACCGCCTCTTCGGCCTTCGCCCGCGCCGCGCGGAGCTTCCTCTGGCGCTCGCGGAAGCCGGGCGGGTCGACCGGACGATCGGTGAAGCCGTAGCCTGCACCCTCGGGCGTTCCCACGCCCTCGAAGAAGCCGACCATGCGACGGAAGCGCTCGCTGCCGCGTGTCTGCGCCGCAACAATCGCGGCGAGCGCCCCTGCCCCCGCCGGTCCGAACAGGGGCCGGGCCGAGACCATGTTGGTGAAGTAGAGTGCGGGGATGCCGCGCTCCTTCGCCTTCTGCACGAGCGGCGTGGTGCCGACGGCGAGGTCGGGGCGGGCATCGAGCATCGCCGCGACATCCTGCTCGAGCGAGGCGCGATACTGCACATGCACGCCGCGCGCCTCGAGCCATTCCCGATCCGGGTCGGACCATTCCGTCCGCGGACAGGCCGTGCCGACATAGGGAACCTCGGCGCCGGCCTCGACGAGGAGGCGCGCGACCAGGAGCTCCGACCCCTCGTAGCCGGAGACGGTGATCCGCGCGCGGATCGGGTTGGCGGCGAGCGCAGCCTTGATAGCAGGAAGTGCGCGCGCCTTCGCCGCGTCGAGCGCGGCCGCCTCGATCCCGGCCGCGTCGGCCACCGCTTCGAGCCAGGCGGCGGTGCCCTCGACGCCGACCGGCGCCGAGCCGACGACCGGCCGCCCCGCCGCACGGAACTCGCGGACAGCAGCGGTGTAAAAGGGGTGGACCGCGGCGGCCACGGCGCAGTCGAGCGCCGCGTAGAGGTCGCGCCACTCGCGCGCTGGCGTCTGCGGCGCGAGCGCAAGCCCCATCGGCGCGAGCAGCGCCGCCACACCGGGCGGGTCACCGGGGAAGAGCTCGCCGATCAGAGCGACCGTGCGCGCGCCCTCGACAAGGTTGCGCGGCCGCGCAACCGGGCCGGCCTCGGCTTCGGCGCGCGCATAGCGCAGCATCGCGCCCGCAAGAACGTCCTTCGCCTCGGCATGCGTCGGCACCCCGAAGCCGGGAACATCGATGCCGATGATCCGCACGCCGTTGATCTCCTTGGGCAGGAGATCGAGCGGCACGCCGGAGGCCGTCGGCACGCAGAGATTGATCACCACGACCGCGTCGTAGTCCTCCGGCTTCGCCGTCTGGTGCACCGCCTCGCGGATGTCCTCGAACAGCTTGCCGGTCACGAGCGTCTCGGAGTTGAACGGCACGTAGCCGACGGTGCGGCGCGCGCCGTAGAAGTGGCTCGTGAAGGTGAGGCCGTAGACGCAGCAGGCACTGCCCGAAAGGATGGTCGCCGTCCGACGCATCCTGAGGCCAACGCGCAGCGACCCGAAGGCGGGGCACATCGACTGCGGCTGATCGTGCGGACCCTGCGGATAGTCCTTCTGCAGACGCTCGAGCACCTCGGATTTGCCGGCGGCGCGCGCCGCCTCGCGCATCGTCTCCCGCCCACCATGGCAGCCGGCGCCCGATAGGGCTGTCGCGGCCGCGGTCACGTGCTCAGGTTTTGGCGGCGTGACGGCGTTCATCTCACGCGCCCTCGTAGACCACTTCGAGCGAGGGTTTCGTGACCGTCTCGCCGGCGCACATGTCCTCCATTGTCGCAGGATCAAGCACGACGTCGCGGCCAACCGTCTCGCCCTTGAACAGGCCGAGCAGAGCGTCCTGGCTCAGCGGGGTCGGCCGGACGGGCGGCGACTCCGCGACCCTTTGCGCGAGCGATTCGAACAGCGGCGCCCAGGGGGAACCTGGCCTGCCGATGATCTCGTAGGCCGCGCTCTTGCGGCGTATGTCCTCGTGCGCCGGGATGGAGGCGAGGACGGGAACGCCCGCCTTCTCCGCAAAAGCCTGCGCCTCGCCCGTGCCGTCATCCTTGTTGATGACCATTCCGGCGACGCCGACATTGCCGCCGAGCTTGCGGAAGTACTCGACCGCGGAGCAGACATTGTTGGCGACGTAGAGCGACTGCAGGTCATTCGAGGCGACGACGATCACCTTCTGGCACATGTCGCGCGCGATCGGCAGGCCGAAACCGCCGCACACGACATCGCCGAGGAAGTCGAGCAGGACGTAGTCGAAGTCCCAGTTGTGGAAGCCGAGCTTCTCGAGCAGCTCGAAGCCGTGGATGATTCCCCTGCCGCCGCAGCCGCGCCCGACCTCGGGGCCGCCGAGCTCCATCGCGAACACGCCGTCGCGCTTGAAGCACACGTCGCCGATCGCGACCGCCTCCCCGGCCGCCTTCTTGCGCAAGGAGGTCTCGATGATGGTGGGGCAGGAGCGGCCGCCGAAGAGCAGCGAGGTCGTGTCGCTCTTCGGGTCGCAGCCGATGAGCAGGACGCGTCTGCCCTGCTGCGCCATCATGTAGCTGAGATTGGCAAGGGTGAACGACTTGCCGATTCCCCCCTTGCCGTAGATCGCAATGATCTGCGTCTTCTTAGTGGGCGCGGCGGTCGAGGGCAGGTCCGGCTCGATCGCGGCCTCCGCGCGGAGCGCCGCCGCTTGGCTCAGCTGCGCGGGCGCGACAGGCGTGGCGGGAAGCGCTGCGTTCATGCACAAGCCCTCCAGTCGAGCACCATCTTCAAGCAGGCCGGGTCGCCGAACGCGGTGCGGTAGGCCTCGGCGGCGGCGGTCGCCGGCTGGTGGTGGGTGATCAGCCCATCGAGCGAGAGCCTGCCCGCCTCGATCAGCGCCACCACCGCGTCGAGATCGGCCTCGCGCCACTCCGCGGCGATCCGCAGCCGCGCCTCGCGCATGAAGGCGGGGGGAAAGGCGAAGGAGAGACGGTCGGCATAGAAGCCGGCGAGGACGATCTCGCCGCCAGGGGCGAGCCGCGCGATCAGCGCATCGAGGATGGTCGCATCGCCGCTGACATCATGGATCGCCGTATAGTCGCGACGCTCGTCGTTGATCGGGTCGATGACGGAATAGCCTTTCGCCCCGCTCGCACGGGCGGGGTTGGTTTCCCACACGGTCGGCGGTGCGCCGCCTAAGGCAAGGACGAGGCGCGCGATCAAACGCCCGAGCACACCATGGCCGACGATGAGATCGGGCAGGGCCGCTCCGGGTGCGGCAACGGCATGGTGCGCGGTGGCAGCAAGAGCGAGCAGCACGCCGCGCTCGCCCATCGCTTCGCCAATCGGCCTTGCTTTGGCTCCGGGGACGACGAGACGCGAGGCGGCCCCGCCGAACAGCCCCCGCACCTCACCGAAGCAGCGGGCGCCGGGGACGAACACGCGGGCGCCGACGGGGCGGTCGGCGCGCGGACCGGCAGCGACGATCCGGCCCACCGATTCGTAGCCGGGCACGAGCGGGTAGCCCATGCCGGGGAAGGGCGGCATGCGGCCCGTGTAGAGCAGTCGCTCCGTCCCGGTGCTGATGCCGCTCCACTCGACCTCGACGACGACATCCGCCTCGCCCGGCTCGGCGAGCGGCAGCCGGCTCAGGGCCAGAGTTTCCGGCGCTTTCAATAGGACAGCGAGTGCGTCCATGAACCGCCTCTCCCGATTCGGCCGGCGCCGGGGGCTCGCTCCTCCGTCGCATCGGTCCGCCCGACCGACCATTCAGTGTCAGTCTAGCTTGACGCTTTTTCTGGTCAAGCAAGATTGACAGTCGCTCACGACCCCGTGCCCGCACGCGCAGTCAGAAGCCCCGTCAGCAACGGCGTGTCGGTGCGATGCTGACGCACGTCGCGGAAGCCGGCGCGCGCGAGGAGTTCCGAGAGCCGCGCCACGCTGCGCGCCTGGCCACGCCCCATCGCTAAGAGGTAGAAGCCGAAATACGCGGCGCCGATCGGCTCCGCGCCCGGGGTGTCGGCAAGCGGCTCGGCGACGAGAAGCGTCCCGCCGGGAGGGAGGGCGCGCCGCACCGCGGCAAGAATGCGCCCGACCCGCTCGTCGTCATGGTCATGCAGGACGCGGACGAGCGAGACGATGTCGGCGCCTTCGGGGAGCGGATCGGTCAGGAAATCCCCGCCGATGCAGCGCGAGCGGCCAGCGAGCCCCGCACCGGCGAGCCGCGCTTCGGCACGGGACGCGACGGCGGGAAGGTCGAACAGGAGCAGCGACAGGTGGCCGTGGCGCCGCCCGACGGCGGCAAGGAAACTTCCGTCGCCGCCGCCGACATCGAGCAGGCAGCGGTGCCCGGAGAAGTCGTAGGCCCCAAGCACCTCAGTAGAGACGAGCGGCTGGGTGGCCGCCATCAGCGCGGTGTAGGGGGCGACCTCGGCGTCCCCGAGCCCGGCGTGGCTCCCCTCGGCGGCATAGGGCCAGTAGCGGGCGAGCGCCCGCTCTGTCACCTCGCCGCGCAGGAGCGACACCGGGTCGGCGAGGTCGCGATAGACGAGGGCGTGATGCTCGACCATCGCCGCGAGCCCGGCATTGCCGACCATGGCCGCCCCGAGCGGGCCGAGCGTGACCCTGCCATCCGCCGTCCGACGCAGGAGCCGAAGCGACACGGCCGCCTCGATGAGCCGCGTGGCGGACGCGACAGAGAGGCCCATCCGCGCCGCGATTGCCGGGTCGGCAAGCGGCTGCTTGGCGACAAGATCGAACAGACCAAGCCGAACGCAGGCGAGCAGAACCTGCGAGTAGACGAACCCGGCGCAGAGGTCGAACAGCGCCCGCGCCTCGCGCCTAGCACGCCAGCGTGTGAGGGGGAACCGGGCGGCCCAGGCGCGGAAGCGCGGGTCGGCGATCCGGCTGTCGCGCCAGGCAAGCACCCGGTCGACCACGGACCGCAGAGCCCCGGGCGATGCGCGCGCCTCCGCCTTGCCGTCGACCGCCGCCATGGCTCAGGCGGTGGTGAGCGCGAGCTTCTCCGGCAGAAGGCGCCGGGCCTCGCTGCGGATCAGGGCCTTGAGCTGCGCCGCCCCGTCGCAGGCCGGCACGGCCGCCACGGCCTCCTCCGTCAGAGCCTCGAGCCGGCGCACCGCCCCCGCAAGGCCGAGGCTGCGCACGGCCGAGGGACGGTCATGCGCGACATCCTGGCCGCAGGTCTTGCCGCTCTCGCGTTCCTCGGAGACGGCATCGGCCAGATCGTCGGCGACCTGGTAGGCCTCGCCGAGGCGCTCGCCGAAGAGCCGCCAGGGATCGGCCGGCGCTCCGGCCGCGAGCGCCCCGGCCATGGCGGCGGCGGCGAACAGGGCCCCGGTCTTCTGTCGCTGATACGCTGCGAGATCGACCTCCGCCTCGCATTCCCACGCCTGCCCCGCGACGATTCCGAACGGCACCCCCACGCCATCGCCGAGCGCGACCAGGATGGCGGCAGCGCGTGCAGGCGAAAGCGGCGCCGCGCGCGCGACCGTCTGGAAGGCGAGCACGATCAGCGCATCGCCGGCGAGAACGGCGAGCGGTTCGCCGAAGGCTCGGTGAAGCGCGGGCTTGCCGCGGCGCAGGGCGGCATCGTCGAAGCACGGCAGGTCGTCGTGCACCAGCGAGGCACAGTGAAGAAGCTCGATCGCGGCCGCCGCGGCGTCGGAAAGCTCGGGGAGGTCGTCGCCGCAGGCGGAGGCAACGGCAAGGCAGAGCCTCGGGCGGACGCGGGCGCCGCGCGGAAAGACGGCGTAGCGCATGGCTTCGCCGAGCCGTGGCGGCGCCCCTGGGCGTTCGGTCAGGGCGAGAGATCCGGCGAGAGCGCGTTCGATCCGCGTGATGGCATCCATGAAAGGTACCTCCCGCAGGGAAGGACGTTTGGCCGATGCGTCAAGCGCCCTTGTCGCGCTACACTGTCAGCCTGACTTGACAGTCGCGTCAATCACTTTTTCCGGAACGGTCTCGAGAAGGAACGGAGGCGGATGCGAGAGAGCCACGTGGTGGTCATCGGGGCTGGAGCCGGCGGGCTCGCCGCCGCGCTCGATCTCGCCGCGCGGGGCGTTGCCGTCACCGTCTGCGAACGCGCCGCCGCGCCGGGCGGGAAGATGCGCGCGGTCGAGGTCGCGGGGCGGGCGATCGATTCCGGGCCGACCGTTCTGACGATGCGCTGGGTGCTCGAGCAGCTCTTCGCCGATGCCGGGCTTGCCCTCGAGGATTATGTCCAGACGCGTCGCCTCGACGTGCTCGCCCGCCATCACTGGCAGGATGGCTCGGTGCTCGACCTGTTCGCCGACCGCGAGGCGAGCGCCGAGGCGATCGGCGCCTTCGCTGGGCCTGCCGAGGCGCGCGGCTACCGCGCGTTCATCGCCCGCGCGGGCCGGATCTTCCGCACGCTCGAGGCGAGTTTCATGCAGGCCGAGCGCCCGTCCCCGCTCGGTCTCGCCTGGCGCGCGGGCCTGCGCGGCCTGCCGGCGCTCGCCCGCGTCGCCCCCTTCGCCACCCTCTGGTCGGAGCTCGGGCGGCACTTCAAAGACGCGCGGCTGCGCCAGCTCTTCGGGCGCTATGCGACCTATTGCGGCGCCTCCCCCTTCGCCGCGCCGGCGACGCTGATGCTGATCGCGCATGCCGAGCAGGAGGGGGTGTGGACCGTCGAGGGCGGCATGCATCGTCTCGCCCGCGCGTTTGCGGAGGCCGCCGCACGGCGCGGGGCGGTGTTCCGGTATCGTGCCGAGGTCGCCGCCGTGCTCGCGGAGACCGGCCGCGCGCACGGCGTCCGGCTTGCGACCGGGGAGGAGATCGAGGCCGATGCGGTGATCGCCACGGCCGACCATGCGGCGCTGCGCACCGGCCTGTTCGGGCCCGCGGCCGCCGCGGCCACCGCCGGGTCCGCGCCGCCACGTTCCCTCTCCGCCGTCACCTGGAGCCTCGCGGCACGCGCCTCGGGCTTCCCACTGCTCCGCCACAACGTGTTCTTCTCGCGCGACTATCCGGAGGAGTTCGAAACGATCCTCGGCCGCCGGCGCCTGCCCGACGACCCCACGGTCTATCTCTGCGCCCAGGACCGCGGCGACCCCAACGACGCGGAGCCCGAGGGCACCGAGCGCCTGTTCTGCCTCGTCAACGCGCCGGCGGATGGCGACACGCGCCCCCCGACGGCCTCGGAGATCGCACGATGCGAAGAGAGACTGTTCGATCGGCTGCGCCAAGCGGGCCTGACCTTGAGCGAGCGCCAGGCGGTGGTGACGGGGCCGGAGCAGTTCGCGGCCCTGTTCCCGGCGACCGGGGGAGCGCTCTATGGCCGGGCGCTGCACGGCTGGTCGGCCGCGTTCCGGCGGCCGGGAGCACGGACGCGCCTGCCGGGCCTTCTGCTTGCGGGGGGGAGCGTTCATCCGGGAGCCGGGGTGCCGATGGCGATCCTCTCGGGCCGCCTTGCAGCGGCAGCGGCGGTGGAACATCTCAGCCGTCGCTCCGTTTCGATACGCCGGTTCGCCCCGGCGGCTATCTCTGGTGGTATCTCGACGGCTTGAGCGACGACGGGCGCCACGGCTTCACTGTCATCGCCTTCGTCGGTTCGGTGTTCTCTCCGTACTACGCTCTGGCGCGGGCACGCGGCGGCGGCGTGGCGGAGCCGGAGAACCATGTCGCGGTCAACATCGCTCTCTACGGGCCGAGGCGCCGCTGGGCGATGACCGAACGGGGAGCGTGGTCGCTCCAGCGGAGCGTCGATCGTTTCGTTGTTGGACCAAGCGAGCTCGCCTGGGACGGCACCGCGCTCACGGTTGTCTTCGCCGAGCGTTCCGCTCCCCTGCCCTTCCGGCTCCGCGGAACGATCAGGCTCCTGCCCGCCGCATTCGGCGCCGAGGCCTTTCCTCTCGATGCCAGGGGGCTGCACCGCTGGGCGCCGCTCGCCCCGGCTGCACGGGTCGAGGTCGCGCTCACGGAGCCCGCTCTCTCCTGGTCCGGGCATGGCTATCTCGACAGCAACATGGGCGACGAGCCGCTCGAGCGCGGCTTCGCACGGTGGACCTGGACGCGCGCCCACGCCGGCGGCGAGGCGGTGATCCTCTACGACGCCACGCGACGCGACGGATCACGCCTTGCGCTCGCGCTTCGCCCACGCGGCGACGGCACGTTGGAGCGTCTTCCGCTGCCCGAGGTGTTCGGCCTGCCGAGGACGCCGATCTGGCGTATCCGTCGGTCCGCCCATGGCCAGGGGGAGGGCCCGCGCGTGATCGACACCCTCGAGGACACGCCGTTCTACGCCCGGTCGACGATCCGCACGCGCCTGTTCGGCCGCGCGGCAACGGCGGTTCATGAGAGCCTCGATCTCGACCGCTTCGCTCGCCTCTGGGTCAAGGCGCTTTTGCCGTTCCGGATGCCGCGTCGGGCCTCACGCGAACCGGTCAGCGCCCGCTCTTCTCCTGCCGCTCCGGCGCCTCTTGCGTCTCGCGCGCCTCGCGGATCTCGCGCTTCGTCCGATTGAGCTCCCACAGCAGCAGGCCGAGCGGGATCAGAAGCATGATCACCCACTCGTAGCGCGCTAGTTCGGCAAGGGTCATGGCCGGATCTCGCCACAGGCGCTGCCGGTGGTGCGACCGAAGCGGCCCACCCGGCGCGGACGTCCGCGATGTGGTTCTCTCGGCAGGATGGACAAGACTGCGCCGAGCCTGCCTCTGCCCGCCCGGTTGCGCCTTAGCGGGCGGACGGCAACCGAAGGCTTAGAGCGGTTTCCAGATGAGTGGAAACCGCTCTGGCCTTATCTTGCGAGCATCTTCACGCATACGGCTGTTTCCAGCCGTATGCGATCTGCTCTAGCGCCAGGAGAGGGCGAAGGCGCACGCCCCTGTCGCCTCGGTGGCGCGCCGCAGTGCCGCCACCGAGGTGTTCGGATGCACAAGCGCACGGAACAGCGCCTGGAAGGTCGCGGCGTAATAGGCGGCCACACACGCTGCGGCAGGGCCTGCAGCGCGCAGCGGCCCGCCCGTGATGGTCACGACAACCCTCTCCCCCTGCTCCACCGCGAAGCTGCCGCTGCCGCAAAAGGTCCAGGCGTGGCGGGCGATCGCGCGCAACAGAAGCCGCGCGGAGGGCGCCGCGGGCAGAAGCCGCAGCAGCACCCGAACAGGAGCCGGGATGCGCTTCGCGAGAAGATAGTCCGCGGTCCGACGCCCCGCAGCGGCGGCGACCGCCCGCGCCTCGGGCTCGCCGAGCTCGGCGAGCAAGGCCCGGTGAAGAGCCGCAACATCCGCCTCCGGCACCATCGCTGCCGGCGGATGGTCGAGCCAGCCCGACAGCCCGGCGCGGGCGAACACGCCGCGCGCGAGGTCGGGGCCGTGACGCTCCGCCAGCGCCTCGGCGACGCGATTGACGGCGTTCGGCCCGACGCGCGGGCATGCCCTCTCCTCGACGACAGCAAGAACGCCGATCGCGCCAGCCTCAGCCATGGGTGGTGCGCTCTTCGCCCTCGGCGAGCTGCTCGGTGCTGCCGCCGCAGGCCTTCACGAGCTCAGGCGAGCGTTCCGTTCCCCCGCCTTGCTTGCGCCTGTGCATCGTCTTCCAGATCGCGTTCGCCGGCGCGGCAGCGGCGGGCGCATCGAGACGGCGTGACGTATCGAAGCCGAAATCGACCTTGCGCTTTGACTGCGGTCCCCAGTAGCCGACCTTGCCGAGATCATAGAACGTTCGCTGGAACCCCGATTTCGCGAAGGCCTTCAGGCAGCCGAGCATGTAGCGTCGCCTGGTGCGGTCCTTCAGCCACGGATAGTGGAACAGGGCCTTGTTGAGGTAGAAGCGGCGGTAGTTGTGCATCACGCGGTCAAGCAGGGTTGCGCGATCCATCGCGTCCGGCTTGATGATCGGCGTCACGAAATTGTACTTCTCGAAATCGAACACCTCGACCTTGTCGCCGAGTTCCTGGAAGAGGTCCGAGAATGGCCAGGGCGTGTACATCGCCCAGTTCGCCATGTCGGGGTTCCAGTCGCGGGCCATGCGGTAGGTCTCCTCGAGCGTCTCCTCCGTCTCGTTCTCGAGGCCAACGATGAACTGGGCTTCGGCAACGATCCCGTTGGCGCGCAGGAGCTCGATGGCGCGCCGGTTCTGGGCGATCGTCGTCTCCTTGTTGAAGCGGTCGAGCTTGAGCTGTGCTGCCGCTTCCGTTCCCAGCGAGACATGGATCAAGCCGGCCTTGCGGTAGAGCGGCAGGAGCTTCTCGTCACGCAGAATGTCGGTTACGCGCGTGTTGATGCCCCACAGAACGGGGAGCTTGCGCGCGATCAGCTCCTCGCAGAAGGCAACGAACTTCTTCTTGTGGATGGTCGGCTCCTCGTCGGCGAGGATGAAGAAGCCCACCTCGTGGTCCCTCACCAATGCCTCGATCTCGTCCACCACCTTCTTCGGGTCGCGCACCCTGTAGTCGCGCCAGAACTTCCACTGCGAACAGAACGAACAGGTGAAGGGGCAACCGCGCGCGAAATTGGGGATCGCCACGCGCACGCCCATCGGGATGTAGATATACTTGCCCCAGTCGAGGATGCCCCAGTCGGGCGCGATCCGGTCGAGGTCGGCGATCGGCGGCTCGGCGGGCGTGGCCACCACCTTGCCGTCCTCGGCATAGGCGATCCCCCGGATCGCCGGGCGGGCCTCAGGCCAGCGCCCCTCGGCCACGGCGGTGACGAGATTGAGGAACACCTGCTCGCCCTCGCCGCGCACCACCGCGTCGATCCACGGCGCTTCGTGCAGCACCTGGGGATACATGAAAGTACCGTGAATTCCCCCCAACACTGTGACGATCCTCGGATCGACCTCCTTGGCGATGGCAAGCAGGCGCTCGGCCTTATAGATCGCGGGCGTGATCGCGGTGGCGCCGACGACGTCAGGCTTCAGCGCCGTGATCTCCGCGCGCACCTGATCGTCGGTCAGGTGGTTTGTCATCGCGTCGACGAAATGGATATCGGAGAAGCCCGCGGCCTTGAGATATCCCGCGAGGTAGGCGACCCAGGCGGGCGGCCAGTTTCCCGCGATCTCCGCCCCGCCCGAGTGGTAGTTCGGATGGATCAGGACGACGCGCATGGGATCCTCCGGGCGCTTCTCGCCGGCCGTGGCCGACGCAGATCCCGTAACGGATCGGTGGCGATGCGTCCTTGAGGTGTGTCAATCCCGTCTGACACCCGGGGTCGCCGCGGCCATTGCGGCGCCGTTAGCGCGGGAGCGGCACCTCCCTGTAGCGGGATCGGACCACGACGGAGGTACCGTAACCCGCGAGCAGGAACAGCACGCCCGCGAGATCGAACAGCGAAAGATACGTCGCCGCATCGGTGATCGCGAACGCGATCGCGATCTTTGCCCCGATGATGATGAGAGCGAGCACGATGATGGGCGGCATGGCATCGCCCAGGATCTGCAGCGACGGATGGAGCGCAGGCGCCGAGAGCGGGCCGGCGGCGAGCACGCGCCGCTTTCGCGCATGCGCCGACCACATCAGCCACGCGCCGCCCACGAAGCACAGGAGACCGACAAAGTACCGCATCTTTCCCTCCCTTCCCGAACCGCGGCCGGGCAGGGTCAGGCCCTGCTTCGCCCGAGCCTGTCCGCCCGCTGGAGCCGTTCGAACAATGCAATGGTCCAGGTGATCCGCGCCGCGAGCCCGTCAAGCCGGGCCGGCTGCGGCGCGGCTGCCACCGCGGCCTGGACGAGGAAGCGCGTCTGTGGCAGCGGTGGCGCGGCCAGTACGTCACCCGCGGCCGCGAATGGTGCGGCGGCGAGGCTGCGCGCGAGCAGAGCGAGCTTGCGCCGCCCCGGAACGATCGCCCGTGTGGAGACGCTGTCGAGCCCACGCCGCTCCAGCTCGCGGCCGATCTCGGCATAGATCAGACGCGCTGCGGCGATTCCCGGCCGGCAGGCGAGCGGCAGGGCCGCGATGCCGTGCTCAGCGCGCGCGTAGAGCGTCTCGGCGGCGGCCAGCAGCCGCGCGACCGCGGCGCCGAGCGCCGGGCTGAAGGCGGGGCGAGCGAGCCAGCGTTCCGGATCGATGCCTGCCTCCTCGAGCCACTCGGTCGGGAGGTAGAGCCGGCCCATGCGGGCATCCTCGCCGACATCGCGGGCGATGTTGGTCAGTTGCATCGCCACGCCGAGATCGCAGGCGCGCGCGAGCGGCCCCGGCTCGCGCACGCCCATCAGCACCGCCATCATCGCGCCGACGGCCCCAGCGACACGCGCGGCATAGGCGTTGAGCGCGGAGAGGTCGCGATAGCGTCGCCCCTCGGCATCCCAGGCGAGCCCCTCGAGCAGCGCCTCCGGTAGGGCGCGCGGCAGGCCGTGGGTGGCGACAACGGCAGCGAGCACGCGGTCGCACGGGTGGTTGTCGGGCCTTCCCTCGTAGATCCGGGCAAGCCGCGCGGAGAGGCGGGCGAGCGCGGCGGGGCTCCTCCTCTTCCCGTCGACCGCGTCGTCGGCGAGACGGCAGAAGGCATAGAGGGCGGTTGCCGGGCGACGCACCGAGGGGGGAAGCAACAGCGCCGCGGCATGGAAGCTCCTGGAGCCGCGGCGCAGGAGGTTGCTGCAGGCGGCGAGGTCAGCGTCACGCACGGGCGAAGGCCTCGGCCGGGGGAACGACTTGATCGAGCACCTTGGCCGAGGAGATCACCCCGGGCAGCCCAGCGCCCGGATGGGTGCCGGCACCGACGAGATAGAGGCCATCCACCTCCTCGCTCCTGTTGTTGGGGCGGAACCAGGCGCTCTGCAGCAGCACCGGCTCGAGCCCGAAGGCGGCGCCGTGCACCGAGAGAAGCCGGTCGCGGAAATCGAGCGGCGTCATCAGCCGCGAGGTCATAACGGCCTCGGACAGGCCGGGAAGCAGTGTCGCCTCGAGGAAGGATTCGATCGACCGTCGATAGGGCTCGGCCGCGCTCGTCCAGTCCGTGTTGCCGAGGAGGTTCGGCACCGGAGAGAGAACATAGAAACTGTCGCAGCCGGGCGGGGCGAGGGAGGGGTCGGTCGCGGTCGGGCGGTGCAGGTAGAGGCTGAAATCCTCGGCGAGCACCTTGCGGCTGAAGATGTCCGAAAGCAGCGCGCGGTAGCGTCGCCCGAGCAGGATCGTGTGGTGGCCGACCTCGTCGTAGCGCCGGCGCGTGCCGAAGTACCAGACGAACAGGCTCATCGCGTAGCGCGCGCGGGCGAGCCTCCGGTCGGTCCAGCGGCGGCGCGTGTGTCGGGCAAGCAGCGTGCCGTAGGTGTAGGCGGCATCGGCGTTGGAGACGACGATGTCGGAAGCCACCGTCTCGCCGCCGGCGAGGCGAACGCCGCGCACCCTGCCGCCGGAGACGAGGATCTCCTCGACTTCGGCGCAGAGGCGGACCTCGCCGCCGAGCCCCTCGATGAGCGACACGAGGCCAGAGACGATCGCGCCCGTTCCCCCCATCGCCGAATGGACGCCCCAGCGCTGCTCGAGCGCGGCGATCAGGCAATAGACCGAGGGGGCGGCAAACGGGTTGCCGCCGATCAGGAGAGGGTGGAAGGAGAAGACGATCCGCAGACGCTCGTCCGAGAAATGCTCGGAAACGATCGCGTAGACGCTCTTCCAGGCACGGAGGCGGATCAGATCGGGCGCGACACGCAGCATGTCGAGCGGCGAGCCGAAGGGGACATGGCCGAGCCCCTCGAAGCCAATCCGGCAGGTTTCGGCCGAGAGGCGCATGAACCGCTCCCACCCCGCGACATCGGCCGGGCAGAAGCGCGCGACCTCGGCGCGCATGGCCTCCGCGTTGCCAGAGTAGGTGAACACCGCGCCATCGTGGAAACGGATCCGGTAGAACGGGTCCATCGGCACGAGCGTCACGTCGTCGGCGAGGCGCCGCCCGGCGAGCGCCCAGAGTTCCTCGAGCAGGAACGGTGCCGTGATGATCGTCGGGCCGGCATCGAAGGTGAAGCCGTTCTCGCGGAACACCGAGGCGCGCCCGCCAGGCTGGTCGAGCCGCTCGAGGACCGTGACGCGGAACCCGCGGGCCGCGAGCCGCACGGCGGCGGCAAGCCCGCCGAAGCCGCTGCCGATGATCACGGCATGCGGGCGGCGGTCGCGGCGCGCCACGGCGGGTGCTGCGAGCGATGCGGCATCCATGCCGCACGACTGTAAGGTAAAGTTGACAGATGCCGCCAGAGCAATTCAACGTCCGGCGCGCGATGGCGCGTCACCGCCAGCGCTGGGCAAGGTCGGCGATGTGGGCGGCGAGGGCGGCGGCGAGGGCGAGCCCGACCCACCCCCACCACGCCCCGGCAACGGAGAGGCGCCAGGCGCACAGGATCAGCCCCCCGGCAAGGAGTGTTGCGAGGAGAGACCGGGCAGGGATGCCGCGGCCGCTCCTCTGGGCCAGAGCCAGAAGGACGGCCGCTTCGAGAACCAGCCCTGCCAAGAGGACGTCGAGCAGAGCCCCGGACCCGATGAGGCCCGCGAGGTCAGGCAAAGGGGGCGTTCAGCCGGACCACGGCGAGGTTGAGCACCGCGGCGAAGCCGACCCAGGCGAGATAGGGCAGAAGGAGAAGCGCGGCCGTGCGGCTGTAGCGTCTCAGGACGAGGATCAGCAGGAGCACCGACAGCCAGAGGAACACCACCTCGACGAGCGCCCAGTCAGGACGACGAAGCCGAAAGAACAACGCACTCCAGAGGATGTTGAGCACGCCATTGACAGCGAACAGACCGACCATCCACTCCCGGCTCGGCTGGTCCGGCGCGTCGCGCCAGGCGGTGACGGCGGAGAGGGCGGCGAGCGAGAAGATCACGGTCCAGGCCGGCCCGAACAGCCAGTCGGGTGGCTGCCAGGACGGCTTGGCGAGCCCCTGATACCACGGCCCGATATCGGTCATGGTGGCGCCAACGGCAGCGACGAGGATCGCCGCGCCGGCAGCGACGAGCATCGGCACAAGCCGGCTCGAAGGTCGCGCGTTCATGGGGGAAACCTAGGCGGCGGTTTCGGAAGCGCCAGCCATGCGGTCCCAGAAACGCTCGACATAGGTTCTGAACCATGCGCTGTAGCGCTCTGGGTTTCTTGCAATGTCCTCGCGGAGTTCGGCCGCGTCGAACCAGGCATAGTCGGCCACCTCCGCCGGGTCGGGATGGACGGGACCGTCCCAGACCGTGCCGAAGACATGGACGAACTCGTGCTCGGTGAGCCCGTCCCCGACCGAGGCGCAGTAGATGGTGGTGAACAGGGGGTCGAGACGATCGACCTCGATCCCCATCTCCTCGCGGAGCCGCCGCACGGCAGCGTCGGCGGGGTCCTCCCCGGGGCGGGGGTGGCTGCAGCAGGTGTTGGTCCATCTGCCGCCCGAGTGGTACTTGCACGCCGCCCGACGCTGTAGAAGCAGCCGGCGCCCGTCGGCGGAGCGCAGCACGACCGAGAGCGCCCGGTGCAGCCGCCCCTCGCGATGAGCGGCAAGCTTCTCCATGGTCCCGACGGGCCGGTCCTGCCGGTCGACGAGAACGACCTCCTCCTGCATGCCTGTCAACTTAAGCTGACAAGCGGGGCATGCCAAGCCTTAGGGTGCCGTGCCGACCGATCGTCGCGAGCACGCCTCGGGCGGGCGGCGAGACCGCACTCTCGCCGAGGAGGGAGCGTGCGCTTCAGGCGCCCGCCCGAAAGCGTGTCGGCGCGCTGCGAGGCGGCGTGGGTGAGAGCGAACCAGTCATGCGCGCGGATCGCCTTCGCCTGCTCCTCGGCCGAGGAGAGCTTGGCAGCGACGACAGTGTGCCGCGATGGTTCAGGCGGCCGACCAGCACATTGGTCAGCACATCGAGCCGCTGCACCAGGTTGAACTGCTGGAACACCATCGCGCAGCGGCCGCGCCAGTCGCAAAGCCGCCGGCCGCGGAGAGCGGTCACATCAACGCCTTCGAACAGGATCCTCCCCTCGCTCGGCTCGACGAGCCGGTTGATCATCCGCAAGAGCGTTGACGTGCCGGCCCCGGAGCGGCCGATCACGCCGAGCATCTGGCCGTTCGGGATCGCGAGGGTTGACGGAGTCGACGGCCGTGACGGCGCCGAACCGTCGCGTGACTCCATGGAGTTCGAGCATTCGCCCCCCGTCGCATCGCCTGCCACCGTTGCGGATAGCCGAAGCGGCGCGATAGATGCGTGACCCTTCGATGACACGCCCCGCCGTGGCCGCGGCTTCCCGTCCGCTGCACCCCGTCAGCGGAGGCGCGCTGCCGCCTCGGGCGTGAGATGGGCAAGCCTGCCGGCCGCGATCGTCGCGACCACCCTCGGACCTCCGGGCGCGGCGGGCTCGACGAGGACGAGATCGGCCCGAAGCCCTTCGGCGATCCGGCCGCGATCGGAGAGGCCTGCGGCGCGGGCAGGGTTGCGTGAGACGAGCGCCCAGGCCTCAGCGAAGGGAAGCGCGTCGCGCGCAGCAAGCGCAAAGGCGGCATTGATCATCGCCGGATAGAAATAGTCCGATGCGAGAACGTCGCAGGCGCCGGCGCGCACCAACGCCTCGGCGCTGTGCCAGCCAAGATGGCTCCCCCCGCGCATCACGTTCGGAGAGCCCATGATCACGCTCTCACCCTCCGCGCGTGCGGCAAGCCCGGTCTCAGCGTTCATCGGGAACTCGCAGATCGTGCAGCCGAGCGCGCGCCAGCGGGCGCGGCTCTCGGGCGAGGCGTCGTCGTGGCTGGCCATGAGAAGGCCGTGCGCCCGCGCAAGCCGCGCCGCCTCGGCGACGAAGGCCTCGACCTCGCCGCTCCGGGCGAGCATCGCGCCCGCCAGCGCCGCAAGTTCGGCGGCTTTTACCTTGGCACGGTCGGCGTAGCGCGCGGCGCGGGCAGAGTCCTCGGCACGTCGCGCGATCTCGGCCGTGTGGTCGTTGAACGCGAGGAGATGAACGCGACCGGCAGCGATGGCCGCGGCCGCGTCCGGCCACTGGTCCATCGCGAAGGTCTCGAGGCGGAGATGGATTCGGTTGTCGGCGCCGAGCGCGCCCTCGCGCGCGGCGAAGGCAGCGAGCAGGGCGCGGAAGGTCTCGAGGCTGCGCAGCCCCGGCTCCCAGGAGAGCGTGATGGCGTGAAAGGCGGTGGTGATCCCGTTGGCGAGGAGCTGCCGGTCGGTGTCGATCAGCGCCGCGATGGCGGGGAAATCCACGCCAGGTCTCGGCTGCAGCTGTCGCTCGAAGGCGTCACTATGCAGGTCGACAAGGCCCGGCAGCAGCCAGAGCCCCGTGCCGTCGATCACGAGCGCGCCTCCGGGCACGGCGCCGCCGAGCGATGCGATCCGCCCGTCCTCGACAAGGCAGCCTGTTTCGTGCTCACCGTCCTCGGCCAGCACGCGCGCCCCCGTGATCGCGATCGACCGCACCGCGCTGGCGCCTCAGAACTCGAAGACGAGCTGCACCCGGCCCGCCGGGTAGAGCACGACACAATACTCGACGGGCACGCGGTCCTGATCGACGTTGACGTTCTCGCAGACCATCACGGCACGGTTCCGCGGCTGCCGCAGATGCTCGGCCTCGCGCGGCGTCGGCAGCCGGGCGGTGACGCGCGTGGTCGCGCGCGCATAGTCGGCGAGGCCGCAGGCGGCGAGCGCACGCGTCAGCGTGCCGCCGCGGGCCAGAGCCTCGGCGAGACCGGGAAACCGCGCCCTCGGGAAGTGGTGCAGCGCATAGGCGACCGGAACGCCATCGGCAAGGCCGAGGCGTTCGACGCACCAGAGCGGCCGGCCACGGCGAAGCTTGAGCGCGGCAGCGGCAGCGTCGGACGCCTGAACCTCCGCGATCGAGAGGATTCGCCCCGAGGGCGCGCGGTTGTTTCGCGCAATGACTTCGGAGAAGCGCGTGCGCGGGCCGATCCGGTAGTCGATCACGTCCTCGGCCACGAAACTGCCACGCCCCTGCTCGATCCGAACCAGGCCGCGCCGCTCGAGCTCCTCCATCGCTCTGCGGACGGTGTGGCGGTTGACGCCGAACCGGCAGGCAAGCTCCGCCTCTGTCGGCAGGCGGCTGCCCGAGACGGCCCTGCCGCCGACGATGTCGGCCTCGATGCTCTGCTCGATCTGCCGCCAGAGCGTGATGCCGGAGCGCCGTTCGATCACCGGCCCCTGCGGGGCGTTCGGCGCAGGGTCAATCCGCGCCATTCCGCTCCCGTCGTCGCTTGCCGCTGGTGCAGCCATCACGTTCGCAAAACGTCATCGATCGATCATACGCTCCGCCGTTGCCCGGTTTCCGGGGCTGATGGTATGAATAAACATCTAGACGATACGTCAGGGGATGAACGACGCGCAACCCTTCCCGACAGCACCGGCCGGCGCAGCCCTAGAGGAGGCGCGTCGCCATCGCATGGCGGTGCTGGCGCGCGCCCCCCTCGCTGAGCTCGAGCATGCCCTCGCCGCGGCCGGCCCTCTGCCCGCTTGGGAGAGGCTGCGCGGCCCCGAGACAGGCATGGTGATGGTGCGCGGGCGGATGGGCGGCAAGGGTCAGGCATTCAATCTCGGCGAGATGACGGTGACGCGCTGCGCCGTCCGGCTCGCCGACGGGCGCGTCGGCCATGCCTATCTTGCCGGCCGTGACGCGCGGCGCGCCGAGCTTGCCGCCGTGCTCGACGCCGCGCTGCTTGATTCCGCGCTTGCCCAGGCGCTGGCGCCGAAAATCGAGGCGATGGCCCGCGCGCAGGAGGAGGCTCGCCTTGACCGTTCCCGCCGCGCCGCGGCGACGCAGGTTTCCTTCTACGGCCTCGTGAGGATGGGATGACCGGGCTTGCGGCTGGCTTCGCCTCGCCGGTGCGCGATGCGCAGCGCGCCTTCCGCAGCTTGCTCGAGGCGATGGCGCGGCCCGGGTCGATCGTCGTCCCCTGCGCGCCGCCGACGCCGCCCGCTCCGCTTCCGCCGGCCATGGCTGCGGTGGCACTGACGCTGCTCGACGGGGACACGCCGCTCTGGCTCGACGACGGGGGCGCAGAGGCTCGTGCGTGGCTTCGCTTCCACTGCGGCTGTCGCCTCGTCGACGACCCGGGCGAGGCGTCATTTGTGTTCGTGACGGCCGCGTCACGGACGCCGCCCCATGCGCGGCTGCGCGCGGGCAGTGACGAGTATCCCGACCGGTCGGCAACCCTCGTGCTCGCAGTCCAAGCGCTCGGGGAGGGCGAGGCGTTCGCCCTCTCCGGCCCGGGCATCGACGGCACGCGCGAGCTTCGTGCTGCGGGCGTGCCTGCTCGTTTCGTTGCCGATCGCGCCGAGAACCATCGCCTGTTCCCGCGCGGCGTCGACACACTCCTCGTCGCGGGAGCACGGCTCGTCGCCCTGCCCCGCAGCACGTCGTTGCGCCCTCTCGAGCGCTGAACCATGTATGTCGCGGTGAAGGGAGGCGAGCGGGCGATCGAGAACAGCCATAGGGTGCTCGACGAGGTCAGGCGTGGCGACCCGGCCGTGCCGGAGCTCTCGCCGGAGCAGATCGCCGGGCAGCTCGGGCTTGCGGTCGATCGCGTGATGGCCGAGGGCTCGCTCTACGACCGCGACCTTGCGGCGCTTGCGATCAAGCAGGCCCAGGGCGATCTCGTCGAGGCTGCCTTCCTCGTGCGCGCCTATCGCACCACCCTGCCGCGATTTTGCGCAAGCCTTCCCATCGACACGGGCAGGATGGCAGTCGAACGCCGGATCAGCGCCACCTACAAGGACCTTCCCGGCGGCCAGGTGCTCGGTCCGACCTACGACTACACGCACCGTCTGCTCGACTTCTCCCTCGTCGAGACGCGGCAGCGTCCCGCTGCTCCGCGCGCCGATGCCCCGCTCGCGACAGCCATGCCGCATGTCTCGTCGCTGCTCGAGGCGGAAGGGCTGTTGCGCCCAGAGACGGCCGAAGATGCCGCCGACCCTCCCGACATCACACGCGACCCGCCGCGTTTCCCGGCGAACCGCGCCGCAAGACTGCACATGCTTGCGCGCGGCGACGAGGGGTTCGTTCTTGCGCTCGGCTATTCGACCCAGCGCGGCTATGGCGGGACGCACCCGTTCGTCGGCGAGCTGCGCTACGGCTCGGTCGCGGTCGAGATCGTTCCGGAGGAGCTCGGCTTTGCCATCGATATCGGTGACATCTTCGTCACTG